>Ga0206990_1052_pt1 | contig 29062 bp, 24 predicted proteins | sample Alteio_BWMinCont_8_FD_153283 | JGI IMG/M metagenome (GOLD analysis project Ga0206990, IMG submission 153283) | Enriched cells from forest soil in Barre Woods Harvard Forest LTER site, Petersham, Massachusetts, United States -... | ecosystem: Environmental > Terrestrial > Soil > Temperate forest >... | reverse complement strand
CCGGATATATGGTCTATGCCTGGTATTCATTCCTGAATGTATTTCAATATAACGACGGAGATGTGTATTGGTGCACCGCTGATATTGGATGGGTTACGGGACATACTTATACTGTTTATGCTCCACTTTTGGCCGGAGCCACTGTGGTAATGTTTGAAGGTATCCCCGTTTATCCTGATGCAGGGCGGTTTTGGCAGCTAATAGATAAACATAAGGTCAATATTTTTTATACGGCACCGACTGCAATTCGTTCACTAATGGCATCGGGCCTTGATTTTGTAAAACCCTATAGTCTCGATTCATTACGCGTTTTGGGGAAGTGTTGGTGAGCCTATCAATGAAGAAGCATGGATATGGTATAATGAGAATATAGGGAAGAAACGATGTCCTATTGTAGATACCTGGTGGCAGACCGAGACAGGGGGTATTCTCATTTCTCCGCTTGCAGGAATTACGGAGACTAAACCAAGTTATGCTATGTTGCCTTTGCCGGGCGTTCAACCTGCGATTATGGATAGTAGTGGTAAAGAAATGACGGGAAATGGAGTAGAGGGTAACCTGTGTATAAAGTTTCCATGGCCCGGTATGATTCGCACTACCTATGGCGACCATGAGCGTTGCAGACAAACTTATTTTGATTCCTACCCCAATATGTACTTTACCGGTGATGGCTGCAGACGTGATGTTGACGGTGATTATCGAATCATTGGCAGGGTTGACGATGTTCTGAAAGTCTCCGGACACAGGCTCGGCACTGCCGATATTGAAGATGCTATAAACCATTGCCCTGAAATAGTTGAATCGGCTGTAGTGGGATATCCCCATCCTATCAAGGGGCAAGGCATTTACGCATTTGTGATTTGTAATAAAGATGAACATGAATTTCCAAAATTGAGGGATGAGATATTACAAAGTGTTACTAATTTGATAGGCCCTATTGCAAAGCCTGATAAAATTCAATTTGTGCGGGGATTGCCAAAAACACGCTCCGGCAAGATTATGCGGAGAATTCTTCGTAAGATTGCAGAAGGAGATACTACAAATTTGGGAGATACAACCACCCTTATTGATCCTGCAGTTGTGGAAGAAATAAAAGCGGGAGCTGTCAATTGATATGAATATGACTAAGAAAATATATTTTGCTTCTGATTTCCATTTGGGTGCTCCTGACCGGGAAAAAAGCCTGGAACGGGAGAAACTCATTGTGCAATGGATGGACGAGATAAAAAAAGATGCGGCTGAATTATACCTTATGGGTGACCTTTTTGATTTTTGGTTTGAATATAAAACTGCCATACCTAAAGGATATACACGATTACTCGGGAAAATAGCCGAGTTCACGGATTCAGGTATTCCTGTTTCAGTATTTACCGGCAATCACGATATGTGGATGTTTGATTATTTGCATGAAGAGTTGGGTGTCACCATCTACCGAAAGCCCATAGTGAGGGAATATAACGGGAAAAAGTTTTTCCTTGGGCATGGCGATGGCTTGGGCCCCGGAGATCATGGATATAAGTTCATAAAATGGTTTTTTGCAAGCCCCTTTTGTCAGTGGCTATTTGCAAGGATTCATCCTAACACAGGTATTGGTATTGCTAATTACTGGTCGAGGAAAAGTAGGCTGTCACAGGGGAAAGAGGTTTTTAAAGGGGAAGAAAACGAATATCTTGTTTCATTTGTAAAAGAGAAATTAAAAACAGAACATTTTGATTATTTTATATTCGGCCACCGGCATTTACCCTTGAAAATTCAGGTGGGAGATTCACTGTACATTAACCTTGGCGAATGGGTTAACTTTTCGACATATGCTGTTTTCGACGGCTCGAATTTGGAGTTGAAAGAATATAAGAAACCCTAGTAGAAGTTCTTAACCTTCCCTTAACAGAAAGATATAATTAATTTCACATTAAAAAAAGTGGCAGGCTGAACTATTTTTTTCCTAATTTTGCAGGTGTAAAATATTATCACAGAAAACAATCATAATAATCAGGTAATGAAAGTGAGTTTCTTTCATGTTGTTTTGAATACTTTTAATAAGTATACCCCTTTAGGGGCAAATGTTTCAATGGTTGAGAATTGGTGGCTGCAGCTTACCCCGAGGCCGCTATTTTATTCCCGACGTTGATGGATGGTTTCTGCTAATCTGCTTTGTCAGATTATCAACCATTGATATTTCAAATAAATTATTACCGTTTTTATTTTTATACATGTCAGAACAATTTATTGTAGAGGTTGCAAGTGAGCAACACATTCATTTCGCCGAACAAATTTGCGCCGAAATGGAATCCTCGGCAAAAGCAAGGGGTACAGGTATTGCCAAAAGGTCTCCCGATTATATAAAGCAAAAAATGCTGGAGGGCAAGGCTGTGGTCGCATATACCAAACAAGGCGAATGGGGTGGCTTTTGTTATATTGAATCGTGGAGCCACGACAAATATGTAGCTAATTCCGGACTTATCGTTTCTCCAAGTTTAAGAAAAAGCGGGCTGGCAAAGCTTATTAAGCAAAAGATTTTTAATCTTTCGAGAACAAGATATCCGGATGCGAAAATATTTGGCCTTACCACTGGATTAGCCGTGATGAAGATAAATTCTGATTTGGGATACGAGCCAGTAACCTATTCTGAACTTACTCAGGATGACGAATTTTGGAAAGGCTGCCAGAGTTGTGTGAATTATGATATACTCATGAGCAAGGAAAGAAAAAATTGCCTCTGCACAGCTATGTTATATGATCCTGCAGAAAAGAAACAGGAGAATAAAAAGAGTTTTTTTGATTTTGCCAAAAATTCTAAAATTCTGGAACGCCTGATGCAAATCAAGCAAGTGGCATTTCTTGGATTGGTAGGCAAAGAGAAAAAAGAAAAAGAGCAAACGGAAAAAACCAACCAACAATGAGTAATAATAAAGTAGTACTTGCATTTAGCGGCGGGCTTGACACTTCTTTTTGCGCTGTTCATCTTACCAAAGAAAAAGGAATGGAAGTGCATGCAATCACTATTAATACGGGTGGTTTTAATGAGGAAGATTTGAAGCGGCTGGAAAAGCATGCATATGCATTGGGCGTTAAATCGTATAAATGTGTTGATGTTACAAAAGACTACTACGAAAAGATATTGAAATATCTCATTTTTGGCAATGTGCTAAAGAATAATACCTATCCTCTTTCAGTAAGTGCGGAAAGGGTATGCCAGGCTATAGCCACTGCCGAATACGTAAAAGAAATTGGTGCTGGTTCCGTGGCGCATGGCAGCACCGGTGCGGGTAACGACCAGGTACGGTTCGACATGATATTTAATATTCTTTTGCCCGAAATAAAGATCATTACTCCCATACGTGATTTGAAATTATCAAGGGAGGATGAGATTTCCTTTTTGAAAAAGAATAATGTGCAAATGGATTTCGAAAAATCCAAATATAGCATTAACAAAGGAATTTGGGGGACATCTGTTGGTGGAAAGGAAACACTGACTTCTAATCTGCCACTGCCTGAAGAAGCCTGGCCTACCAAAATTTCAGCCGAAAAAACAGAAAAGATAACATTGGTATTTGAACAAGGAGAATTGAAGGGTATAAATGATGCTAAATTCAAACATCCTGTTGATGCAATTCAAAAGGTAAACGAGATAATTGCTCCTTATGGTATTGGCAGGGATATACATGTAGGAGACACTATTATTGGTATTAAAGGCCGTGTAGGGTTTGAAGCAGCCGCGCCTCTTCTGATCATAAAGGCACACCATGCGCTTGAAAAGCATGTGCTAACTAAGTGGCAAATATATTGGAAAGATAACATGTCAACATGGTATGGTAACTGGCTTCACGAAGGGCAGTTTCTGGATCCGGTTATGCGGAATATAGAAGTTTTCCTCCAAAGCACGCAGGAGTTTGTAAGCGGCAAAGTATTTGTTGCATTGCATAAACACCGTTATTTAATTGAAGGTATTGAATCTGTGCATGACCTGATGTCGGCCAAGTATGGTACATATGGTGAGATGAACAAATCCTGGACCGGCGATGATGTAAAAAAGGTTTTACTAAAATATTTGGCAATCAGGCTGCCATTTATTACCAGGTGAATAATTTGAAAATTGAAAGCGGCCATGAAGAGTAAGATAAAGGCTGGAATAGTTGGCGGTGCCGGTTATACCGGTGGCGAAACATTACGCTTGCTGTTGCTCCATCCGCAGATAGAAATAGCTTTTGTGCATAGCAAAAGCCAAGCCAGGAAGCCAGTCATTTCTGTGCATTATGATTGTTTGGGGTTGACAGATTTGAAGTTTGAAAATAAAATAAACAATAGTATTGATGTTTTATTTCTCTGCCTTGGGCATGGTGAATCGAAGAAGTTTTTGCAAGAAAATAAAATACCTTTACCTCTGCGTATTATTGATCTGAGCCAGGACTTTAGACATACCCCAAAGGCAAATTTGGGTAAACGTAAGTTTATTTATGGTTTACCTGAACTCAACAGAAAGGCTATTCAAAAAGCAGAAAATATTGCCAATCCCGGGTGTTTTGCTACATGTATTCAATTAGGCCTGTTGCCGTTGGCAGCCAATAATCAACTTCATTCCGAAATACATGTATCTGCAACAACAGGCTCTACAGGTGCGGGACAATTATTCAGCGAAACCAGCCATTTTTCTTGGAGGCAAAATAATTTAAGTCCTTATAAAATATTCGACCACCAGCACCTAACTGAAATATCTCAATCGTTGCAGCAATTAATGCCCAAACTCCCGACACATATTAACTTTGTGCCATACAGGGGCGCGTTTACACGGGGCATTTTAGCAACTACTTATCTGGATACCTTCCTTTCAGAAAATCAGGTTATTGGGATGTTTAAGGAATATTATAAGAATCATCCCTTTGTGCAAATTGCACCATTTGATGTAGATTTGAAGCAAGTAGTGAATACCAATAATTGCTTTATACAGGTGAGTAAGAAAAATGAGAAAGTTGTTATTATAAGCGCAATTGATAATCTGTTGAAGGGAGCATCAGGACAGGCTGTACAAAATATGAATCTCATGTTCGGTATAGAGGAAACAACGGGACTAAAACTTAAACCCTCTGCATTTTAATTAAAACTATGAAACCATTTGATGTTTATCCCCTATTTGAAATTGAGCTTGTAAAGTCACGTGATTGCTGGATTTGGGATAAAGACGGAAAGAAGTATTTGGATTTTTATGGCGGTCATGCTGTTATATCCATCGGGCATACCCATCCTCATTATGTGAAAAAGATAAAGCAGCAATTGGAAAATATTGCTTTTTATTCCAACTCGGTAAAAATCCGCCAACAGGAAGAACTTTCTCAAAAGCTGGGAGAACTTTCCGGATATAATGATTATGACCTCTTCCTTTGTAATTCAGGTGCGGAGGCAAATGAAAATGCGCTAAAGCTTTCATCTTTTCATAATGGAAGGAAGAAAATAATTGCTTTTGAAAAGAGCTTTCATGGAAGAACATCCCTGGCTGTTGCTGCAACAAATGATGCTTCTATACAAGCTCCGGTAAATAATTTGCATGAGATTGCTTTTCTTCCTTTAAATAATGAAGCTGCACTTGCAAAGGCATTGACCAATGATGTTTGCGCAGTAATAATTGAAGGCATACAAGGTGTGGCAGGAATACAAACTCCTTCCGATGACTTCTTAAAATTGATAAGGAAAAAATGTGATGAGACTGGCACATTGCTAATATTAGATGAAGTACAATCTGGGTATGGCAGAACCGGGATGTTTTTTGCACATCAATATGCGAATATCCGTCCCGATATGATTACAATTGCAAAAGGTATGGGCAATGGATTTCCTGTCGCAGGCCTGCTGATAGCACCTCATATTAAAGCTAAATATGGTATGCTGGGTACTACTTTCGGAGGCGGATATTTAGCCTGTGCAGCTGCAATCGCTGTGCTTGATGTAATTAAAGAAGAGAAGCTTATAGGGAATGCCGCTAATATGGGAAGCTACCTTGTTGAAAAGATCAAAAAGATGGATGGTGTGAAAGAAGTACGCGGCAAAGGCCTGATGATTGGGGTAGAAATGCATTTTAATACAAGTGCATTGAGGAATGATTTAGTATTCAAGCATCAGATCTTTACTGGCTCGGCATCTAATAAGAATACAGTTCGTTTATTACCCCCGCTGACTATTACTAAAGCGGAAGCAGACCACTTTTTAAAAGGATTTACACCCGCATTAAAACCTTATTTATAAAGCGTATCATAATGAAAAACTTCACATCGGTACATGACGTAAAAGATCCTTCGGCCCTTATCAGGGAAGCAATTTCCCTCAAGAAGAATCCATGCGAGAATGTGGGCTTGGGAAAAAATAAAACCCTTGGGCTTATATTTCTGAATCCCAGTTTGCGTACACGGTTAAGTTCTCAAAAAGCAGGACAACTTCTAGGTATGAACTCCATCGTGATGAATATGGACAAAGAAGGCTGGGCACTGGAATGGAACGACGGGGCAATAATGAATGCCAATAAAACAGAACACATAAAGGATGCAGCCATGGTTCTAAGTACCTATTGTGAGATAATTGGAATGCGTTGCTTTCCTACACTAACAGATAGAGAGGCAGATTATAGCGAGCATTTGATGAAGCAGCTTATCAAATATTCTACTGTACCGGTTATAAGTCTGGAGTCGGCTACACTTCACCCATTGCAAAGCCTTGCTGACAGCATGTGTATTTTTGAAAAATGGAACAAGCCTCAAAAACCTAAGGTGGTGCTTACCTGGGCGCCTCATGTAAAAGCTTTGCCACAAGCTGTTTCAAACTCTTTCAGTGAATGGATGCAGGCGATAGATGTGGATTTTACGATTACACATCCTAAAGGTTATGAACTCTCTCCGGCATTTTCAAAAGATGTACATATAGAAAATGAGCAAGAGAAAGCTTTGAAAGATGCTGATTTTGTTTATGTGAAAAATTGGTCTGCATATGAATCTTACGGACAAATGCCTGCTGTAGAAAAAGATTGGCTTTTAAGTGAACAAAAAATGAAAATTACCAATAATGGGTATGTAATGCATTGCCTCCCTGTAAGACGGAATGTGGAATTACCCGACGAATTATTGGATGGACCGAGAAGCCTGATACCGCTACAAGCCGAAAACCGCTTATATGCCGCTACTGCAGTATTAAAAAAGATTTTAGAAACTAAATTGCATCTTCATACCCAACATGCTTAAGAAAGAACTTACCATAGTAAAAATTGGCGGCAACATTATTGATAATGCAGAAAAATTGCACTCCTTTCTTGAAAAATTTAATACTATAAACGGGGCTAAGATTCTTGTCCATGGGGGTGGTAAGCTTGCTACAGAAATGTCAAACAAGTTAGGGATTGAGGCAAAAATGGTTCATGGCAGACGTATAACTGACTTGAAAACATTGGAGGTGGTGGTGATGGTATATTGTGGTATAAATAAGTCCATGGCTGCAAAGCTTAGTTCCATGGGTGCTAAAGCTATTGGTATTTGCGGGGCAGATTTAAATATGATACCTGCTGAAAAAAGGGAAAAAGGAGATATTGATTATGGTTTTGTGGGAGATATTTTACCTGAAAAGATTCCTGCAAATGACTGGAGCGTATTGTTGGAATTCGGTATTTGCCCTGTGGTAGCTCCTATCACAGCCGATGCTTCGGGACAATTATTAAACACCAATGCCGATACTATTGCTTCTTCAGTTGCACAAACTCTAAGCAAACTTTATACGGTAAGGCTTATTTATTGTTTTGAAAAAAATGGAGTGTTAAAGAATCAGGAGGATGAAAATTCGGTTTTGCCCATAATAAAATCACAGGAGTATACAGAACTCCATAGAAGAAAAATCATTTCCGACGGAATGATACCTAAACTGGATAATGCCTGGGAAGCAGTAAGGCAAGGTGTTGATAAGGTAATTATAGGTAATGCGGCGCACATTGATAAATTGACTTCCCCTACACATGTTACCGGAACTTTATTAATTCTTTGATGAAGTACCAAGAGTTTATAAACTTGTTGGAGCAGCTTATTGCTATTCCTTCCTTTAGCAAGGAGGAGAGTAGAACGGCAGATACGATTGAGGCATTTTTTAAGGAAAAAGGTATCGAGGTAAACCGACATTTAAATAATGTGTGGGTAAAGAATAAATTGTTTGATGCGTCAAAACCAACAATATTGTTAAACTCACATCATGATACTGTTAAGCCCAATCAAGGATATACAAAAGATCCTTTTAAAGCTATTATTGAAGGTGGAAAGCTATACGGTTTAGGTAGTAATGACGCGGGCGGAGCATTGGTGAGCCTAGTGTCCGCATTTTTAGTTTATTACGATAAACCAATTACATATAATCTTATTTTTTCGGCTACTGCTGAAGAAGAAATTTCCGGCAAGAATGGTATTGAAGCACTACTGCCATTGTTAGGAAAAATAGATTTTGCAATTGTGGGGGAACCTACACAAATGCATTTAGCCATTGCTGAAAAAGGATTAATGGTGCTCGATTGTGTTGCCCGCGGTAAATCGGGGCACGCTGCCCGGGAAGAAGGTGTTAATGCTATCTATCAGGCAATGCCGGATATAGATTGGTTTACAAAATATAGCTTTCCGAAAGTTTCAAAACTGCTGGGCCATGTAAAGATGAGTGTAACCGGTGTACATTCAGGCGGCCAGCATAATATAGTGCCTGATACTTGCGAGTTTGTAGTAGACGTGCGCGTAAATGAATGTTATACCAATGGAGAAGTATTGGAAATAATAAATCAACATGTAAAATGTGAAGTAAAAGCAAGGTCGCGAAGATTACAGCCTTCTTTTATTTCAGAAGAGCATCCCATTGTAAAATCTGGTAAGTCATTAGGATTGAAAGTATACGGTTCACCTACCTTGTCGGACCGGGCTCTGATGCCTTTTCTAAGCCTGAAAGCAGGGCCGGGCGATTCTGCCCGTTCGCATATTGCCGATGAATTCATCTACCTGAAAGAAATTGAAGACGGTATAGATTTGTATATTCACATGCTTAATAAACTACTGATCGCATGAGCAAAAAATTATGGCAGAAAGATATTGATGTGAATAAACTCATAGAAGATTTTACCGTGGGTAAAGATACTGAATTTGATATGCTGTTGGCTGAACATGATGTTATAGCATCAAAGGCACACGCCAGGATGCTTGAAAAAGCGAAGTTGCTTACAAAAGAAGATTTAAGAAAACTGCTGACGGGACTGGATACCATTGAAAGACAAATTAAAAATGGAACGTTTAAAATTGAAGAAGGTGTTGAAGATGTACATTCTCAGATTGAGTTGCAACTGACAAGAACTGCTGGTGAGGCAGGTAAAAAAATACATGTTGGGCGTTCGAGAAACGACCAGGTACTTACAGCTGTGAAACTATATTTGAAAAGCGAATTAAAAACTATTACCAAGCAAGTAGAAGAAGTTTTTGAAGTATTTATTAAGTTGAGTGAACAACATAAAAATGTATTACTACCGGGTTATACGCACTTTCAAATAGCCATGCCTTCTTCTTTTGGATTATGGCTTGGGGCATACGCTGAAAGCCTTTGTGATGATATGGAGTTGGTAGTTGCAGCGTATCATATTTGCAATAAAAACCCCTTGGGAAGCGCGGCCGGTTATGGCTCATCTTTCCCGATTGACCGAAAATATACTACTGAATTGATGGATTTTGATCAACTCAATGTTAATTCAGTTTATGCCCAAATGACCAGAGGGAAATCGGAAAAAGCAATCGCTGTTGCAATGGCATCGGTGGCAAATACATTGTCCAAATTCTCCTACGACGTTTGTCTTTATCTTTCACAGAACTTTGGATTTATATCTTTTCCTGAAGAGTTAACCACGGGCAGCAGTATTATGCCTCATAAAAAAAATCCGGATGTGTTTGAATTAGTGAGAGGCAAATGCAACATTATACAAGGTATTCCAAATCAACTGACATTGCTCACGAATAATCTGCCAAGCGGCTATCATCGCGATATGCAGCTTACCAAGGAGGTTCTGTTTCCTGCCATACAACAGTTGAAAGATTGCTTGAATATTTTAACCTTTGCATTACCGCAAATGAAAGTCAATAATAATATCCTGAGTGATGCTAAATATGGATATTTATATAGTGTAGATGCATTGAACGAATTAGTAAAAAAAGGAATATCATTTCGGGATGCCTATAAAAAAATAGGTATGGATATAAAACAGGGCAAATTTAAAAAGCCCGCACAATTAAAGCACACTCATATCGGAAGTATAAATAATTTGGGCACTGAACTAATAAAACAGCAATTCCGAAAAGTGGTGAAAACAATTTACTAAAGGAATGCCTGACCTGATTAAAGAAACCTTAAAAGAAGATAAGTAGCAAGTCCAATAGGCACAAGAGCAGCTAATAGCATGCCTAATATAGCATCTCCTGTTCCGACGTAAGTATCGGGTTCTGCATTAATTTCACGGATGGCAATAATACCGTTTATTATAGCAACTATGGCAAAAACCAAACCGCCCGCACAGCCCAATGCAAAAATAACTGCCGCGTAAGCCACAGGTTTTGCAAGTGTGCCTCCAACAGATATAACTATCCCGAACATTATTAAAAACGTAGCGGCAGGGCTACCCAAGGACAGAATCCCGAAAACCAAACTTTTTCTTGCATGGTCATCTTCCTGTTCATCGCCGGTAAAAAACTGCGGTTGCCCCTTCTCTACTTTTGTTGGGCTTGATGATAGAGCTTTTGTATTTGATGCAATATGATTTAAAATCCGCTTTTTTGACTGTACTGCATTATTCTGTTTTATTTTTGCCAGAGCCGTCCATTTTTTAGAAGTAGCAGTTATAGTGCTTACTTGTTTTATTTCGAGAGGTTCGGGTTGGGGGATGATAGTATTGCGGGCAATAACTGATTCATTAGCCTGGATCGTTTTAGGAGCTTTATGTCCCCAGTTTACAGAGTAACCGGGCATATACCTTCTTTTGGAAAGGCTGCAGGAGCTGAATAAAACCGCTCCAATAATGAATAGAATTGTGTATTTCACTTCAAGAAGAATGTTCCCAAATATACAAAGAATTGGAAACAGCAAAAATTATTTGACCAATGTATACACTAAAAAGCTGGCTAACCAGGCAAGGGCACCCATATATAGAAACTGTATGATGGGCCATTTAATGCTTTTGGTTTCTCTATATACAACTGCAAGAGTACTCATGCATTGCATTGCAAATGCATAAAACAGCATAAGGGAAAAGCCGGTGGCAACGGTATATTCCTTTTGGCCTGTTTCCGGGTTAATGGCTGCTGCCATTTTTTCACGTATGGACAGATTGCTGTTTGCACCCTGGGCGCTGTACAGGGTAGCCATAGTGCCTACAAATACTTCTCTTGCCGCAAAAGAAGTGATAAGTGCAATTCCAATTTTCCAGTCGAAGCCGAGCGGTTTAATAACCGGCTCGATCCACCTTCCTGCATTTCCGGCATACGATTCTTTTAATTTTCCGGTGGCAATGAAACCTTGAATTTGTTGCGGGGTATATTTCTTTGCGGAATCAGCATTGTTGTATGCCATTTCTGTAGCTTTCATTTTAGATGGAGGGCCATGCGAGGCCATAACCCATAAGATGACTGATATGGCAAGAATTACTTTGCCTGCATCTCTCAGGAATATGAATGATTTTTGATAAATGGTCAACCCTATGCCCGATAATTTGGGAACGCGATAGAGCGGCATCTCCATCATGAAATAACTTTTCTCTTTTGATTTTATAAGTAGCTTCATTACAAATGCAGCTCCCAGTGCAGATAAGAAGCCCAATAAATAAAGCCCCATCAGCACAAGCCCCTGGAGATTGAAGTAGCCATAGTTATGTGTATCCGGAATCACTAATGCTATAAGCAAAGTATAAACAGGCAATCGTGCCGAGCAACTCATAAGGGGTGTAACCATAATGGTGGTAAGCCTTTCTTTCCAGTTAGGAATGGTTCGTGTACCCATAATGGCAGGAACAGCGCAGGCCATGCCGCTCATAAGTGGAATAACGGAACGGCCGTTTAATCCAAGTGGACGCATTAGTTTATCCATTAAAAAGCTGGCTCTTGCCATATAACCTGTATCTTCCAGTATGGCAATAAATGCAAATAGTAAGGCTATTTGCGGGACAAATACCGCCACCCCGCTCAATCCTGCTAAAATACCATCAATCAATAGGGAGGAAAGTTCACCCGGCGGCAATACATTTTGACCAAACTCAGAAATCTTTACAAAGCAAAATTCTATTGCATTCATGGGGTATTTTGCAATAAGGAAAATGCTTTGGAAGATGATAAATAAAATGACTAAAAAGAAAAGATACCCCCAGGTTTTATGAGTCAGTATTTTATCAATTCTTGCTGTCAATGATTTTTTCTTTTCTTCTTCGTTTATGTAAACACATTCTTTTATAATCTCATTAATGGCTTTATATCTCGCTATTGTTTCTTCCGATTGTATTTTGTGCTTTTCATAATGATGGCTTGTAATAAGCTTTTTTATTTCTGTTTTTTTATAAGGAATGGATTCGAAATGAGAGACGCCTGTTTCGTTATTAATAAGCTGGAAAGCCCCATAGGGGGTTTCACCGGGAAACATATCTTGTACGGTTTGAAGCATTTCAGGGTCTGCAAAATTCCGAATATCTAAAAATGTTTTAGAGGGCTTGTGGAATTCATGCAGTATAACTTTACGCAGGGTATCTATCCCCACTTTTTTTCGCGCATTGGTTGCTACCACAGGTATTCCAAGCAAACCAGAAAGTTTAGCCGAATCGATTTCCAGCCCTCTCAAGCGGGCAAAATCCATCATGTTCATTACAAGTACGCAGGGGATGCCTAAGTCAATAACTTGTGTGGTTAGAAAAAGGCTCCTTCTTAAATTGGTAGCGTCGGCTACTATCAATACGGCATCGGGATGATCGTCATCGGTAATATCGCACAAAACTTTATAGCATACTTCTTCGTCTAACGATTTTGGGTAGATGCTGTAAGTGCCCGGCAAATCAAGGAAGGAAATAAATGCGGATTTTCCCGATTCATCTTTAATAATGGTCTCGCCTGTGCGTTTTTCAACTGTAACACCCGGGTAATTCCCTGTTTGCTGGTTCATTCCCGTAAGTGCATTAAAAAGAGTGGACTTGCCGCTGTTAGGGTTCCCCATAAGGGCTACCTTCAGGTTGGTCATGTTTGCATCTCTTCTTAATCTCCTCCTTTTAAACATATATCCTTATTTCGTCCTTTCAATATTAATAAATGCCGCTTCAGACCTCCGCAAACTTAACTTATATCCCGAGACAATAATGGCAAGCGGATCGCCAAGCGGGGCATAGCTGTCCATAAGCACTATTTCTCCGGGGGTACAGCCCATCTCCATAAATTTCAATGCATTTTCTTCATCGTTAAAAGAGACGATGCAGCCCGACTCACCGGGTTTTAATTTATCGAGCGTAACAATTGCCGCAGACATCAGGGAAAATTTAAATTACAAAGTTAATATCTTGTTGAAAAGGGGGCATACCTTGTTTGGGGTATTTAAAGTTCCATTTAAATACCGGCAAACTCCGTACATTTGTAAATAATGAGTCAAAGCACTTTAGGATATCAGCTTATAAAACGAAAGCTGCAGAACGATATGCGTGTCGGGTTCCTGATACGCCCCTTATGCATCGCTCTGGTGTTAGGTGCTTCCGGTATGTATCTATCCGTTCTTGAACAATCATATCCGCACATACAATACTGGATACCAACCTTTCTTTTCCCTACGACCCACGATCCCGCAGTAGCACAGATGATATTGAACAATATTGCCACAGCCATGATGACAGTAGTTTCTATTGTGTTTGCCATATTACTGATGACGCTTACGCTTGCATCTACCCAGTTTTCGCCCCGTATTATTATCAGTTTTGTGCGCGACCGGACTACCCAAATGACCTTAGGGATATTCCTCGGGACCTTTCTTTATTGTCTGGGGGCATTGCCGGCAGCCCGCAATGTGCCGACAGTTTTTTGCCCGGTTGTAACGGTTTTTGGAGCAATGGTATTGGCCTTGGCTTGTGTTACCTGGCTATTGTTTTTTATTATCCATATTTCCAGGGCTGTGAGTGTTACCCACCTGGTTGCACGCATTGCACATGATACCGAAGAGATCATAATAAAATCCTTGCCTGAACTGCGTAATTCCGATGAGGCAATGCAGAAAACAACCACGCCTTCTCATATTAGAGAAGGAGAGATCCCTATATTAAGCAATACTTCAGGCTATGTACTTGCTATTGATAACGACCGCTTGCTTTCGCTTGCAAAAAGTAACGATATTACAGTCTGGGTGATAAGGCGTGTCGGGCACTTTGTCCCTGCAGGTATTCCCCTAATGGGAATAAAAGGGAAAGGCAAATTAAGCCCTGAATTACAGAAGAATCTTCGCAAGGCTTTTCATATTGGAGCCACGCGCACGCTTGAGCAGGATATAGAATTCGGCATTTTACAGATCGTAGATATTGCTTTGAAAGCCGTCTCTCCCGCCTCCAACGATCCAAGCACAGCTATTAACTGTATAGACCAGTTGAGCAGCATACTCATCCGGTTTGCGGCACATAAAGCTCCTCAAACTAAATTTTATTACCCTGAAGGTACCTTACGCCTGCGTGTGCCCTGGCTTGGTTTTGACCGCATACTTGAATCTGCTTTTGAACAGATTCGGCTTTATTCCCAAGCCGATGTTGCCGTTAGCCTTCGTTTGCTGCGCGCATTTTTGGATATTGCGTCCACCTTGCCCGATAAGGAATCACGTCAACTGATCATCGATCAGGGAATAAGATTAGTAGCAGGTTGTTCTGAAAAACTGGCAGAAGAAGTGTTGAAAGAAATGCACTCGCGCCTTGCCGCACTTGAAAAGATGGCGTAAATAATCCAAATTTATTTTACTTTAGTGCTTCCGTAAAGTGGAACTAATTTTTATATATGAACAAAAGCCGGCTCGAAGCCTTTAGTGATGGGATGTTTGCTATCATCATGACCATTATGGTTCTTGATTTAAAGATACCGCACGGCGGAACCATTCAGGATTTGGTTCCCAGCATACCTTCCTTACTTTGTTATACCCAAAGCTTTTTGTTTGCCGGGGTTTATTGGAGCAACCACCATCATTTAATGCATACCGTTAAAAAAGTAACCGGGCCGACTATTGTCGCTAACCTGGGGCTTTTGTTCTGGCTCTCTCTTATGCCGTTTGTAACCAGTTGGGTAGCGGCCAGTAATTTTGCACCACAGGTAGTGGCAGTATATGCGGCAGTGCTTGCTATTCCGGGGTTCTTTTGGATGATGCTTAATCGTATTATTAGGAAAAATAACCCCTGGAGTGAAAAAATGCACCTGGCAATGCAACGCCAGGAAAAGAAAGGAATTATTTCTATGGTGATATACTTATCGGGTATCCCGATGGCATTTGTAAATCCATATATTTCTGAAGGTATGTTTTTACTTATATCTGTCATGTGGTTTATCCCCGATAAGAATATAGAAAAGGCAATGGAGGCAGAATAAGTTGGTTTATCATATTGCAAACATAGTTTACAAAAAAGTACTTTCAGTAAAAGTCATTGACCGGAGGAAATATTTTTCTTTGTATTTTTAACGCTGCAGCATGTCACAGCACGTCACACTTTTTGCGGTTTTACTTTTCGATAAAAGGAGGCTTTAATAATTGAAATACAAATGGTTATATACTATTTATATCTATATTAAATAGAATTGAAAGGTTGCTCTAATATTAATTATATTATACATATTTAGTAAAAAATACTTTTCAGAAAGTCATTGACTTGCAATTATGTAAATAGTTGGGGCTAAAGCCCCTTATTTATTTTGGTATCTTTTTACCCCGACTTGAAAATCGGGGCTATTGAAAAACAGCCCGATTGTTACTGAATTTATCCATTTCAATTGCCACGGCTTTTAAGCCGTGGATAAATAGCGCACGCCAGTTTGGGCTTTAGCCCTAGTGGGAATGTGTTGATTTGCTATGGGCTATAAGATAGGTACTACACCAATATGAAATTCTTATTACGCTTAATTGTTTAGGGATTCCAGTTTATGTGAATTTCCATGGAAAAACTTGTGCCCTGGATAAAAGTTTAAATGAAAATTTGGTTCAAATATTTTTGCTGTATCGATATTTTGGAGAAAATCATTATATGTTACCATATATTTATAAAAGTTCTCTCCATTTTCACCTATTCCATTGTAAAATAATAGGGCCAGTTCGTCAGATGACATTTGAGCTTGTATTAGATTAACATAAAATTTCTTTTTATCTTCCGTAATTTCACTAGTATCAACATATTTTATAATATTGTATACGAGTCTAAAATAATGAGCAAGCTGCGAAGTATGCTGATAAAAAAAATCATTGAATACAGTTTCTGCCTTTTCTCTCAATAATTCTCCAATTCCTGCATAATTTTTATCCGTATCCATCTTCCCCAACGATGCAAGATCACTCATAGTTAGTGAAGCCTGCATATTTGATTTTAATCGAGCTGCTGCTAAAGTAAAAAAAGCTGGTCCTTCCGCCTCATTATTTTTAGATGGCGCATTAAGAGGTATGGAGCTTGCATTTTTATACATTACAACTCCTTTTGTTGTATTGACAAGTTGGCGTAGAATTTCTAATAAACTCAAAAAAGTTGTTTCAAATTGATTTTCTTTGATGAGTTTATTCTGAATCTCCTGGTTCTTTTCCGCAATATTATTTTGATTTCTAGAAATCAATAAAAATCCAATAACGGAAATTATTGCACCGATAATAGCTCCCGCCACTTCAGGTTTCTCAAAAAAATGTATTAATCCATTGATATATGTACACATGTATCAGTAAGTTTGTGTATAGGCAAAGACTAAGCCTTCACAGCCGTCTTCTCTGTCTTAACAGACTTTTCTTCCTTGGCTTTTTCTTTTGCAGGATAGTAATACTTCTGCAAAAACTCCTTTTTAGAATTATTATAAGTGGTAACCCCGCCAATCTTGCTCAATATCCAAACATAAACCCATGCGAGGTCAAGTTGGTGAGGCAAGAAGCCCGATTGAGCGCTATTAGGGTAAAGGTGGTGGTTATTATGCCATTCTCCGGCAACATATCCGGGCCAGCGTTGGTTAATGGACATATCGTCCCAGTTATAATCTGTACCCGGGGTGCGTTTATCTTTTCCTTTTCCGTGGCCTTCAAAGTTAAAGGTGCGTATGCCTATAGCCCAAACTGTTGCTCCGGCATAGCAGGCAAATAGCAAACCCCATCCTCCAATTAAATAGAATACGGCAGCCCAAAATATCCAGTTCAATATCCAATTTAGTAAAACCCTTACCGGATGGGCAATGGAACCCCAATAAAGGTATTGTTCGTATGTGTTAGGCACCACTCCGGTATCATTTAAAAAAGCTACTACACGAGGATAATCTTCCCTGCTAAGTGTTTGTGATACTTGTTGGTGGTTGGTATCAGCTAAAAAACAATATAGAAAACCTGCATTGGCATTATAAGGGTCACCGGGTTGGTCCGACTTGCTATGGTGAACAAAGTGGGAAACCACATAAGTTTCTTCAGGCACCACTTTAATAACGAGGTTGCGGGTAATGAACATCCAGAATTTATTTGTGAATTTAAATGCCTTGTGTGTGGAATAGCGGTGATACCATATAGTACCATGGGTTCCCATGCAAACCATACCATATATAAAGCCGACTATAAGTAAAGGGATGGTAACGAATTTCACAAAGAAGATCACAAAAAATGGAATCAGGCATAGAACCTCGAACCACCCAAAAAAGCCTAAAAAGTTCTTTCGGGATTTGAAAACATTCATTCTCCTCAATGCCTCCCTGAAGAGTTGTCTTTTTGTAGGCTTAATAAGGTTGCCTTTTTCGTCTGCCCAGCCATACGAAGGCGGCTCAATTAGAATATCAACAAATGCCATTTAATTGTAAAAAGTAGCCAAAGATAGGCATTATTACGATTGTAAAATTGTAATTTTTGTTACATTTGGGAGGAAAACCATAATCTTTGGGCTTAAAGATGGCTTCTTTCAATTTAGATACCTGATAGAAAGGCAAAATGCCCTAAATCTTATTTTTTTATGAGGTGGGTATTGAAAAAGAAAAATTACTATCTTTGCAGCCCATTTTAAAAAACCATGAGTATAATCAAGTCTTACGAGACTGTATTTATTTTAACACCGGTGCTGTCGGAAGACCAGGCAAAAGATGCTGTTGACAGCTACCGCAAACTAATTAAGGACCACGAAGGAAAGATGACGAACGAGGAGCATTGGGGCCTGCGCAAACTGGCTTATCCTATTCAAAAGAAAAGTACCGGTTTTTACCATGTACTTCAGTTCAATGCGCCTACCTCTATTATAAAGGAACTGGAAGTGGCATACCAACGCGATGAACGTATTTTAAGATACCTTACTGTTACCCTGGATAAGCATGCACTTGCTTATCTTGTAAAACGCAAAGAAAGATTTGGAAAGAAAGAACCTAAAAAAGAAACTACCGCAATTTAATTATACATGGCTGCAGAAACAAACGAAGTACGTTATCTTACTCCTCCTCCTATTGAGGTTAAAAAGAACAAATATTGCCGTTTCCGTAAATACGGCATTAAATATATTGATTACAAAAATCCTGATTTCTTAAAGAATTTTGTAAATGATCAGGGCAAGTTATTGCCGGTTCGTATTACCGGTACATCATCCAAGTACCAAAGAAAAGTAGCACAAGCCGTAAAAAGGGCACGTCATTTGGCGTTATTACCTTTTGTAGGCGATTTATTAAAATAGTAAGGTTAATTAGGAATTAATAATTAGGAATTAGGAATTAAGAATATATACCGCAAATAATAATATTCATAACTCATAATTCATAACTCATAACTGACAATGGAAGTTATTCTGCAAAAAGAGGTTGAAAACCTCGGCAACCAATACGAACTGGTAAAAGTACGCCCCGGCTACGCCCGCAATTTTCTTATCCCCCGCGGATTAGCTGTTGTTGCTACCGCTTCAAACCGCAAGGTGATGGATGAAATTACCAAGCAAAGAGCGCATAAAGAAGAAAAGTTTAAGAAAGATGCAGAAGCCCTTTCAGTAAAATTGAAAGATGCCGTTCTAAAGATTGCAGCCAAAGCCGGAGAAAATGGCAAGATCTTTGGTTCTGTAAATGCTATTCAATTAGCAGAGGCTATCGAAAAATTAGGTTATAAGGTTGACCGTAAAAACATTGACCTAAAAGCAGACACTATTAAGTCTACCGGGAAATATACCGCGAATGTTCGTCTTTATAAAGACATTACTACTGAAGTAACTTTTGAAGTAGTAGCTGAATAGTCGGATCCCGATAGCTATCGGGACGGACTGGCATTATTAAGATTGTAATTATAAAAAAAGGAGATACTAAAAATATCTCCTTTTTTATTGCCTGTTACTAAAAATAAGGGACGGTTTGTGAGCCATCCCTTATAGGGTTAGGGTTTATTGGGTTTTTACGATTTTGTTTTCACTTGCAATACTGCCATCCCTGTTTATAATCCTTACCAGGTAGATGCCGTTTGCCTTATTCGAAATATCAAAGTGCATGGCGCTATTATTGTCAGCAGCAATACTACTTATCTTTTTCCCTGTGTAATCATATAATTCTATCACCTGTCCCTGTGAAACACCCGCAACGGTAAAGTTTCCGGTATTTGGGTCAGGATAGATATTAATATTTGCAGGATTACTGATATTATTTATTCCTAAATTAGAAAGAACCGTAACGCATGTATAATAGGTGCAACCGTTTTTATCAGTAACGTTACAACAGTAGGTTCTTGCACACTGGTGTTTTATAGTATCCGTTGATTGCCCGTCAGGTGTCCATAGATAAGTGTATGGTGGGGTTCCTCCGCTGGGCGTTACTGCAGCCAGTCCATCGCATGATCCTCCATCACTAAGTGAATCATGAGTAACACTCAATGGTGCGGGCTGTGTAATAGTAGTTGCAGCGGTTGCCGTACAGCCATAAGTATCGGTAACTTTAACAGTATAGGAACCTGCGCTTACTCCGGTTATTGTTCCGGTTGTTTGCCCGCTTGACCAGCTATAGTAGTAAGGAAATGTGCCTCCTCCTCCGTTAGCTGTAGTGCCTCCATTGGAAGAACCGGAGCATGTAACACTGTGTGTGGCAGAAATTGTAGCCGTTACTACAGTTGGTTGGCTGACGGTAATAGTAGAAGACATGGAACATCCAAGGGCATCTGTTACTGCTACTGTATATGTGCCTGCAGAAATATTAGATGCGGTGGCGTTTGAACTAACACTTGGTGTCCATACATATGTATAAGGAGTTTGGCCATATTTTACTCCCGCTACTGCTGTATAGTTGGCTGAACCGTTGCAAGTTTCGGTCCTGATGTTACCGGAAAGTGAGAAATTATCATACCTGTCATTTCCGGAAGTTCCGGTAGAGTTAGGTCCTTCAAATTGCCATCTTACAACAAAATTCGGGTTGTTGTTAACCGAAGGGTCGGAAGTGAAATTAATATTAACCGGGTACCATAGGCTGGCAGCAGTAGTAGGATTAATTGCCTGCAAGGTATCAGGGCGGCGTACACCGCTTATATTAAATGTATCCATAGCTGTGGTAAGATTCTTCCAGATGGCTCCGCCATTGGTACTGTATGAAAATACATTGTAATTCGCTCCCTTTGTACTGGACGCAGAAAGTGCATAATTCAACTGAATATTTTGATATCCGTTGGTTGGCAGATACAAATACATATAAGCATTTTCAGAAGGATTTCTTGCCCTCACAGCTAAATTGTTTGCTGCGCTGCCTCCTGTATCATTTCCTAAAATATGCAGGTCATTAACAGCTGCGCCCGGTGTAAGATTATCAAGAATGCCGTCTGGTAGGGTAGCAACATAAGGAACGGTTTGTATTGCTGAGGGATAACTATATACAATCCTGGGGTTCCAGCTGGCAAGCGCTGTATAAGGCGCATATAAAGGATTGGTAGGGTTACCAAGGCTGTCGCCGCCACCACCGCCAACTGGAGGGGTATTGTTAAAATCCCAATAGTGAATGGTTTGAGGTATTCCGTATCCGTTTATACTGTCTCTCACAGGCAGGACATTTGATATAGTTACAGGGGCTGTATTAGTACATCCTGTATTATCCTTGGCTGTAATTGTATAGGTGCCTGCAGAGAGATTAGTTACAGTGCCCGTGCTTGCTCCACCCGGCGCCCACGAATAAGTATAAGGGGCAGTGCCATTGGATGCTGTAGCGGTTGCACTTCCAAAAGCGGTACATTCAATATTTACAATACCTGAAAGGGTTATTACCAAACCATGCTGGGCAATGGTAACGCCGGCTGTGGTTGAACACCCGACATTATCGGTTGTAGTTATGGTATATGTACCAGCTGAAAGATTTGTTGCAGTAACGGTATTTTGATGCAAAGGGTCGTTCCACAAATACGTATATGGAAGGGTTCCGCCACTTGCCAAGACAGTAGCGCTTCCGTTCCCTGCGCAGGTAACATCGGTATGCCCGGAAATACTGGAGGTTAATACCGGATCAACAGTTAACGTAGCTGAAGTGCTAGTTATAGATCCGCAGCCAACATTGTTAATCACACATTCATAAAGGTAACCGTTTTCAACAGAATTAGCGCCCGTAATAATTAAACTGTCGGTAGTAGCTCCACTGTATATTCCTCCATTAACTACATTAACAAAACCGCTTCCGGGATTAACTTCCCATTGATAAGTAACTGCAGTACCACCTACAACATGAACAACAAAGTCTGCATTGCCTCCTCCTCCGCATATTACAAAGTTCGCAGGTTGCAGGCTAAAGGCAGTAGGACATACGCTGTCGCCTACAAGAGCAAAATTATCATAACGGGCATTGCCGGCTGCGAGGGTAACATTGGGCCCCAGGTATACCCATCTTAACATAACGTTTGCATTGTTGTTAACAGAAGCATCCGAAGTGAAATTAATGGATTTGGGTTGAAAGTTGGCCATGATTGCTGTATTAGCTACTAAGGTATCGGGAGTAGGGGTACTGCTTACGTTAAATGTATCCATAGCCCTTGTAAGATTCTTCCAGGTAGCTCCTGAATTAGTGCTATAGCTGAATATCTGGTAGTTTGGTGCACTGGTAGTGGAAGAATTTTCCATAGCAAAATCCAGCCGGATATTCTCATAGCCGGTTGTAGGCAAATACATGAATATTGTATCCGACTGAACTGGATTTATTATCTTAATATAGCAGTTTTTAGCAGCGCCGGAAGTATCGCTTGTAGCATAATAAGGGTGAATATTGCCGAAGTAATTATGGTTGCTGCTATAATCATAAATAAATGACCCTCCATTTTTGTTTTGTACCGGTTCGGGTACCGTGGCGGGATAGCAATCTGCTACAATCCTGGAATTGTTTACAGGCATTGTAGTATAATTGGCAAATAGGGGGTATGTTTTATTTAAGGAATCCGTAGACCCATGAAATATAACAAAAGGATTAGCATAACTAAACCGGGTGCCAAGGCTATCTGTACTACCGCCTCCTAAAGGCCGTGTCATGTTAAAATCCCAGAAACTAATTAGTTTCGATTGGGCATTTGATTGCACGGTCAATAATAAAATGAGCGAGCATAACAGGAATGCGGCTCTAGTAAATTTCTTTTTCATGATTAATATGGGTAGGTTTTTTTGTTGCTGCAAGATTACTCGCATACTCTTACCTGGGCATGTCTGCCATATTAATTAATTATTAAACCAACCCTGTGAAGTGATTATTGAAAATGATGAACCTACTATTGTTTCATGAATTTAATAAAGTGAAGCAGAGTAGGGGGAAGGTGCTTATAATAGATAAGCCAAAAAATAATATGTTTTAAAAAAATAAAAAAGCTACGTTAACTGTATGTTAATTTAAAGTATAACTATCAATTCCACTAAAATGTAGCGCTTAAGCCCACATAAAAATTTATTCCGGGAGCGGGAATAATTCCGGGACCGGGATATTCATTGGTGCGGAGGTTAAAGTATTTTGCATTTAACAGGTTGCTTATTCCAAATTGAATGGCGTAGTTTTTAATTTTATAAGTGGATGACAGATCCACCACATGATAAGCCGGCATTAGGCCCACTTCTCCGGTAGGATCGATTTCACCATTTTTTCCAAAATTGGTGGCATCGGCATATGCCAGGCTTGTGAAGCTATAGAGGGTGGTGACTGAAAAGTTTTTATAAGTATAATTTATCCCTATGCGCTCAATATTCACTGGGGCAAATTCTTCAAAGTTTCCGGTATACGGCCCCGAAACGTAGCGGGAATCATCATATGCATAGGAATTGAAAAAGCTGAAATCCCCTATTTTAGAATGGTCCGAGAAAATTTTAAAGAGATGCACTTCCACGTATGTTTCCACCCCTTTATGTACAGAGTTCCCAACGTTTGTTTCATACTGATAAAGGCCGTTTACGCCTGGCAATGTTTCATAGCCTATTTCCTGATTAAAGGTCATGTAAAAAACATCCACGTCAAAATTAATGAACCTGCCTGCTTTTCCTCGCCATCCCAAATCAGAATTATAGCCGTTCACATCTTTTAAGCTAGTATCAATTTTAGCGGTAGTACCAATAGGGGTTAAGTTTTCATAGGTGGTAGGTTCGTATGCCTGTATAATGTTGCCGTATATATTCGTAAAGTCACTCGTTTTAAATTGCACCGCACATCCTCCAAGCGGAATGAGCCATGTTCTTGCTATAGAGGTTTGGAAAGTATTTGACACAAGCGGATTTGAATTGTCAGTCACAATTCCGATTGCGGTAGACCTGATATATTCATAGCGAAATCCCGGTGTAACAGACAGCCTTCCAAAATGGAAAGTGTTTTCAATAAATGGAGCGACATTGGTAGTGGTAAAATAGAGGGAATCTCCCCAGGTGCCTCCGTATAGGTTAAGGTCGAAGTTGGTGCCTGTTGAGCCCGGGCCCGATTCTTCCCGCCACATTTCTCCCTGAAAATAACGAACCCCCAGGTTAAATGTTGATTGTACACTTCCAAGATTCCAGCTGGTAAGCAGCCTTAATTCATTGGTAATGCTTAAAAAACTTTCACGCTCCACCTCGCGGGGCATGTAAGTGCCAGTGGGGGTTATACTGTCCGCCTGCTGGGGCCCGCCATCTTCATTTTTCCATACCAGGTTCCGGGCGCTATTGTTTACGACTGATTTCAAGGTAAGCGATGAATTATCGGAGATTTTATAAGTTGATGTAAGAGCAAAAAGGTTCCAGGGGCTGGAGAGCCAATTACGCGCACGAAAAGATTGGTCAGGGTTTTGGTGGAATTCCGCATCCGTTAATCCTCCCGGCATGTGGATAAGGTTTCTTAACAGCGTGTATTCAATACCAATTTTAAACCTGTCGGAGGCATCATATTCTACTTTAGCAAATCCGGTTACTTGTTTCACATCGGAATTAGGCCTCCATCCGTCAGTAGCTTTATATTGCACAAAAGAAAAGTAATGCCATTTTTTATAGGTGCCTCCGCCGGATAAAACATCGCTTACAAAATCGTAGCTTCCTGCTGTTTGCTCCAGGTTGAATTCCCAGGGCTTATCTAAAGGCCCGTCTTTAATTATATAGTTAATAACTCCGCCAAACTGCGGGCCAAACTGCAGTGATGACTCTCCACGTATAACCTGTATTTCGCTTACGGCTATAAGAGGGGGTAAATAATAGGATTCAGGATACCCATATACATCGCCCGAAAGATTGTATCCGTTTTGTCGGGTTTGTATTTCGGTTGATTGTGCAGGTATCAATCCCCTGAACGCAATTCCGTTGGAAGGAAAGCCCCCGCCTTCGGTTTCCGAATAATTAGAGCCGGGCAGCCTGCCCAATGTTTCGCGAAAATTATCTTGCGCCTTGTTGGCATCTAAACTGTCCAATACAAGCACCTCTGTTTTTAAGCCCGAATAATTAACACCTTCATATGTTTCCGGCATGTGTCCCATTCCCTGCCCGCTTACAAATGGACGGCTGACTTCAACTTTTTGCAGCTGGGTTACTTTTTGGAGCAGGCTAAAATTTAATTCAGTGGTGTGCTTTTCTTTTATTTCTGTTTTTTTCTCAACCGTGTTAGAGCCCATAAGATCTACCAGTACGGAATAACTGCCGGCAGGAATATTTTCAATTTTATAATTTCCTTTGCTGTCTGTTGAAGTGATGAATTTTGTATTCTCTATTTGTACAGTGGCGGCTTCCACCGCTGCGCCGGTGCTGTCCATTACTATCCCTTTTAATGTTCCGTTTTGCGCAAATACGGCTCCGCTAAGCATACATATCGAAAACGGGAGCAAAAGTTTTTTTATCATATTTCTCATTCAGTTCACAAAAGTACTTGCTTGTTTATGATATGCAAATACTTAAAATCGGGTATTTCTGTACTTAAAAAAGGGTATTGTTGAATTCAGTAATAATATCCTATCACGTTCTGCGCTTGTCCGCCATTATTGATCCAGGTAATTATAAATCCGTAAGGTGTGCCGCTTGCCTGGGCTAAACCTTGCTGGTTTACACCGTATGTAGAAAGAATGGGTTCCGCAATGTTTTCAATAACATCTTTCCCGCTTAAAGGATTATAAGCTAAAGTAAGATTGGATATGTTTTGCTCAATAGTTGTAGTTATGGTTGAATAACAGCTGTCTCCGTAACGATTCAGGCCCCAGCTCCCTACATTGGTAAAGCTCTTTATGTTTGTATCGCCTCTTGCGCCGGCATATATAATTGTGTCCGACTTAGTGAATGACCGCACCTGGTTAAAATTCCAGGTGTATAGTTGGACTTGGGTAGCATTATCATTATAGGTATATGAAATAGAAGCTTTAATATGCACAACAATGGAATCCCCTGAAGTAAGGTTTTGTAGTAATCCGCCCGATATGTAAATAAGGGTGGCCGTGCCTGTTAATGTTACCGAAGTATTATTGTTCACGAATGTGACCTCATACGCTTTGTTATTTATGTCTCCGAAGGTTAGGGTAGCGATTGACCCGGCAGTCCCCCATGGTATTGTATTTAAATGGATGGAATCTCCGCCTGAACGTTTTTTTGTGTTATTGGCTTCGGTTCCAAAATAATCTATTTCATACACATTTGGATTGATGGAGTCATCTGTAGCGCCTGCTATGGCTGCATTGTGGTTGCTGAGAACCGCAATTGCATCATCTACAGCCTGGTCAAATTCATTATGCAGTGTTAATTCGTCGGATGCAATAATGCTTTGGGTGCTGGAGTTGGAGGTGGTGTTTACCCGGGTAGTCGTCTCTTTTGCACAGCCTGCAAAAACAGCTATAAACGATAAACTATAAACGATGAACAATGAATAGCGGGTGAAAAATGAAACTGTTTTTAATTTATAGCTCATAGCTTATAGTGGCTCACTGTATAACGAACTTACCTTTTCCTGATGAATTCCCCGATTCATTTATTATACGATAAAAATAAACGCCCGATGGTTGGGTGCTTAAATCAATTTTAAATTGTGAATTGTAAGTTTTAAATGAATTAGTATATATATTTTCTCCGAGAACGTTGTAAATCCGAATTTCTGAATTTGTGATTGATACTTGACCATTTAACATTTGTATCGTAAATACACCATTATTCGGGTTGGGAAAAACGGTAAAGTTATCTGTCCTTGATATTTGATTGATCCCTAAATCCGGTATGGTATCACCGCAGGGTTTAATAATAACTGTAAATTGGATACTGTCGGTTAAAGGAGGTGCCCCATTATCAATTGCTTTTATAGTTATGATGTGAGTTCCGGTATCTTTTAAATGTGCTATCAATTTTGGGGTAACAGTATAAATCGAATGAGCACTGTTATTACTGCTTGTAAGGCCTGATAAGCCGGGTGATGAAGTCGAAAAAGTGGCTGTTTGCCCAGGTTGTGGGCATAGGAAGGAAATGCCAAATGACACAGTATCTGTAGCACAGACAGTAATGGTATCACATAAATTAGGCGGTTTTACAATAACAGGCGGAATATTGTTTCCACTTACGCAGGTATTAAAAATAAAGGATCTGTTATCTAACCAGTATACCTGGTTGTTGGTGTCAAAGGGGCCATAATAGTTATGCCCGGGAAAATCAAATGCACCAAATTGTGCATAATGAACATGATCGCCCTTGTTTACGCCTATGGTAGCCGGCAGCCCGCCAAATCCGGCCGAGCCCCCGGAAGAATCTCCCGATGCCCATTGCATGAGCCAATAGCAGTAGGAAACATTATTGCCCGCGGGCAAAATAGAATCGCTTCCATTTGTGAGTGTAACCTGGAAGTAATCGTACAGATCATCATCAAATGTATTGTATCCGATACCGCTCCATTGAACTATCAGGTGCGTGGCTGTTAGTTTATAAGAGATAAATGCATAAGAAACACTGGCAGGATTTTGAGGGGTGTCATCCACATCAGCATAAAAAGGAGCAAGCATTAACGTATCGGCACCTAACGGAAATCCCTTGCTTGAAAAGGTAAAAATAGGTTTCTCAAATGACAGGTTCCCTTTGTTATTTACATATACCGTATCATAATCCTTTCCATAAAAACAAAAATTAAAAGGAAGTTTTATCGGCTGGCTGGAGCAATTATCGCAATGGTAAGCAGGGGGGTATCCTATATCAGTACCCTGGGTCAGGGGAACAGCAGGGTTATTACTATCAGCATTTATTATATAGCAATTGCATATGTTGCTTTGAGAGTATGCTCCGGCAGAAACATATAAAACGCTGATTAAAAGTAGTAGCCTGTTCCTCATCTTCGGTATTTAGCCCTATATATCAACTACAAAGATAGGAATAATTCAACAAAAGCTGCGTGATACAAAGGGTTTCTTTTCCATTTCGGCATGGGGAATAATAAAAGCCCCATATTTGTGCTAATTAACCCTTCCGGCAATAAACCGTGAGTAATTTTGAATACCGGCAAATGAAAAAAATAATAAGCGTTTCCCTTTCCCTTTTCTTTTTGTCCTTACTGAATATGCAAACCGCATATGGACAATTATCTGCCGACAGTATTAACTATATAATTCGGTGGGCGGTTGAAAACAAACGCAGCCCCGGTATGGTGGTCGGAATTATTAATGATAAAGGCAGGCAGGTATTCGGCTACGGAAAAATAAAAGATAGCGGCGATATTCAACCGGATGGAAGTACCTTGTATGAAATTGGCTCAGTAACTAAAACATTTACAAGCCTTCTTCTTGCCGACATGGTAAGTAAAGGCGAGGTTAATCTTGATGACCCCATTTCGAAGTTTCTGCCCAAATCTGTTAAAACGCCTACCAGAAATGGAAAAGAAATTACACTTCTTGATTTGGCTACCCATACTTCCGGCTTACCACGCTTGCCCGATAATATGAATCCTAAAGATCCGCAGGATCCTTATGCCGATTATACTCCTCAAACGCTATATTACTTTCTGTCTCATTATACTCTTACCCGCGATATAGGCTCTAAATACGAATATTCCAATTTAGGTATGGGATTATTGGGTCACTTACTTAGCCTGGCAGCCGGAATGGATTATGAAACCCTGATTAAAACACGCATTTGTGAGCCACTTAAAATGAACAGTACTGCAATAACCCTTAATGCAAATATGCATGCACGCCTCGCAACCGCGCATGATAATGGTAAAGTAGTAGAAAACTGGACTTTTTCATCGCTTGCCGGATGTGGAGCTATTCGGTCAAGTGTAAATGATTTACTGATCTATACTGCCGCTAATTTAGGCATCATTGACACGAAACTAGCCCCGGCAATTAAACTGTCACATATAGTCCGTGATAGCAATATCGGCCCTAACCTTGATATTTCGCTTGCCTGGCATATCTGGAAAAAATATGGACGCAAAATCTATTGGCATAATGGCAATAC
>Ga0206990_1051_pt1 | contig 29079 bp, 19 predicted proteins | sample Alteio_BWMinCont_8_FD_153283 | JGI IMG/M metagenome (GOLD analysis project Ga0206990, IMG submission 153283) | Enriched cells from forest soil in Barre Woods Harvard Forest LTER site, Petersham, Massachusetts, United States -... | ecosystem: Environmental > Terrestrial > Soil > Temperate forest >... | reverse complement strand
TGGGGGTCCAATATTTGACGAGGGCAGTGAATAGTTGGGTGATTATTTTTTCGGGTGCCGGCTTGAAAGTTATGGTGCCGAGGGGGGAGATAGTTAGGGTGCCGATGGCGTTGAAGTTGTAGGGTTGATATTTTTTAGATTCATCGAGATAGCTATAGCATCTGTAGAAAGAAAATTCAGTTTCGAAAGATGTGAATGATGTTACCCTGAGTTTGTTGCCCAGGAAGATCTCTCGGGCTAAATTAATATCCATTGTTACCTGTGTGTTGAGGGTTATTTTGTTATTAATTACTGCAGTAAGTTTAATATTCAAAATTTTCAGATAAAGGAACGTAGGTTTAGAGAGCATGGGGCATAACGTTGGCCGGTTGGGGCGAGAAACGGTTGAAGAACGTACTCATGCCGGTTTCGATGTTGATGAAAATGTGATCATCGGGATCGAAGTTCGGGATGACAGTTGCTCCGGTGGTACGGTTGATCACGTGCCATTTATTGGTTTCGCGACGTTTGACGTGGCGTTCTTGGTGGATCTTGTTCTCGGCCGGATGCGGTATTTGCAACGGCGATGATGCGGGTGCTGCCGGTGCAGGAATCGGTTGTTTTGCTGCCGGGGCCTTCTTAGGTTCGGGAACAACCGGAGCGACCGGAGCGACCGGAGCGGCCGGTTTGGGTTCAATGGGCTTCTTCACTTCGGGTTTGGTCTTGGTGAGAACGGCCTTAAAGCTAAACTGCGGTAGATTTGGTTGTAACTTCTCCGCGGATGTCATACTTTGATGCTTCGCTGCGATGGCCCCGTACGGAATCGTCGCTGATGAAGAAATCAATGCCTCATGAGCGGTTTGCTTAGCCATCTTCGCTTCTTCGATAACCGTTTTAATAACATCGATGGGATCGTACTCATCCAAAGTATTGAATTCATCAAACAATTTCTGCGCAACTGATGCGAGAGCCGGCCACCATTTAACAACGTGATCACGGAAGTTGAATTTCAATTCTTTGTAATCCTTTTCAGTTGGATCGAATTCAGTGATGTGTTCCACGTTCTTGTACTGACCCATGACATAACGGAAAAGTCGATTATCCAAACCCCAGAAGAATCGATTCATGATAGTCGTTATCAATTCGCGCTCGGGAAGATCGAGAACGGGAATGTTTGCTTTCGGCATATCGGGGAACGGTACGAAGCGTTCGGGTTGGAACAATTCCGTGAGCATTTGCGCGGTGAGCTCGGGATTCTCATCTTCGTCTTCTTCTTCGCCATTTTGCTTGAGGATGTCATAGAGGGTTTCGAATTTGTGAACGAGCGGTTCGAATCCTTCAATGAATGGTTTCAAGAACGCGAGCTTCTTCAGCAACTTGGCGTCTTTCGTGTTACGTAACTTTAGGAGTTCGTCTTTTTTCGTGTAGGATCGTGCGGCAAGGACCTCGATCAGTTGAAGGAGGCTTGCATGGCCTGTTTTCAAAAGTTTGTATTCCTTCTCGATCGATTTGGCCATCTCGGCACAAAACTTCTCATCGAAAGTCGTCGGTTTGGTTTCGTCTTTTTTTTCCTCGTCAGCGCCAGCGGCAGCGGCAGTAGCAACAACAGGTTCAACTTCAGTAGGTTTCGATGCCATGTTAAACTGTCAATTGGGTCCGGAGGATCTAATGCACAAAAAATCTATAGAGCTCTTCAATATGAATATTTTTCAATTTTTTTAGGAGATAAAATTAATAGATTTTCGCATAGTGCTGAAGGTCAATGGGAGATCATTCTTGATGATCAAAGCTTGGAGATAATATGGAGGGGTGTATAGTTGATCGGAGAAATAAGCCATAATTTCACTGCTGCGGGTGAATATGCAGACGAACTTATATTTGGGATAAATTTCGGAATTGCGGATGATATAGTATGCTTCTCCCATACATAGATCGTTAGTTAGGGTGTAACATTCGCCGATTTTTGTGGCTCGGCTATCGGTGAGTGGACCTTTTGATGTGATACATTTAGATTCATATTTTTTTAATTGATTGGCGGCGATGAAAAAAGTTAATATGTTGGTTTTACAGATTGTGAAATTTTTATAATCATCAGCTGTAGTACCTGGAGCCCAATATTTAGAATCTTGTTGTATGACACAGACTAATTTTTCTTTATCTAAAATATTCGCAGCGTTATTGACCAGGACCAATATATTATTCGTTGACCTGATTAATTTAATATGTTTTAGAGAATTTAGGAATATTAGTTCGTCGGCACCGATATCGCTTAGGAGTTTGCATGGCATGTTCGCTGGGGTTGCCGTTAGCGATGGGTCGTCGTTGAGGTATGAAATGAGTTTGACGGCTTCTTGGAATTTGCAGTCTAAGGGGTATTCGTTGGTATTGAATGCTTCGGTGAATGCTATTATTTTTTTGCAAAAGGGTAATTGATGTTTGGGGATGAGTAGTTTGTGGTCGTCGACCGTGATGTATATAGCAGTGGACAAAAGTGGTGGTGCCGAGGGTGTCGCGTGGACAACAGGATAAGCCATTTGTGCGTATGCCTTGGTTGATTTATTTATGGGGGGTTTAGAGTGATTATTAGTCAATTTTTAACGCGGAGAGAAATAAATCAATAGTTGGGTGTTCTGGGGTTAGAACTATTTGGGTGACGTCGATCCTATCGATCAGGGATGGATCAAGGCGTGTTCCGAAGGCGCACATATTGTAGGTTGGTGATTGTATGTGTAAGAGGGATGCTGGATTCTTTTTAATGGCTCTGGAGAATAGTAGGAAGTTTCGTCGTTTTACGTAACGTATGGAGAAGGGATCTTTATCGATTGCAGCTTGGCAGACGTAGTTTGTTTGCAATTGGAAGGAGAGATATTGTAAGGCGTTGGGATTATTCCAAACGAGTGCTTCGAGAAAATGTTCGAGTTGACCGAATTGGAGATTGGGGGGAACGAGTCGGACGTTAGAGGGATCTTCTTTGACAGCTTTGATGAGATATTTGAGGGAAGTTAATTTTGGGAATTGGTGGATTGGTTTTATATTGCGGCAGGTGAGGAGGGATGACCAGTATTTATTTTGGCCGAGATAGACCATGGAGTTGTCCGGGATCGTAACGAATGAGTAACAGGTGGATCTTTCATTGAGAAAGATATATGATTGGTTTAGTTCGAAGAATGCGAGGACGTTTCCTTGACCGGGATCGTTGAGGCCGTCTTTGAATTCGTATTTATTTTCGGCGAATGTGACGAATTTTTTATGTTGGAACTTTTTGTTGAAGATGGTGCCGTGGATCCATCTGGATGATTGGGAGATGCCCATTGGTGTTGGGGGGTCATTTAGAAATGGATTGAACAATTATTTATGGTATTCAATTTTTTCGTGAGGTAAATTATATGAATGGGAATTATTTGAAGTATCGAAAATATAAAAATAAATATTTACGGTTGAGGAATTCGATGAGGGAGATGTTGGTTGAGTCTTTGAGGAATGATAAAATTGCTTTGATAAGGATTGAGATTGAGAGGGAGGAGAAGTTACAGATTGTGTTGACGGTTGTTAGATCGATGGAGAATATATATTTGTGTGTGGATGAGAGGGCGTTGAAGGGGTTTGGGAAGAATAAGTATCAGATTTTTGAGTATTTGTCGGCGTTGGATCTGCAGAAGAGGATGGTTGTGGTGGAGATTAAGAAGGAGAATTTTTATTTTATTAGGTTTTCGTATGGGGAGGAGGAGAAGTTGTTTGGGGTGATTGATAAGATTTTGTTTGATTTTTTGCGGGTGAGTTTGAGTGTGCCGGTGGTGGTTAAAGAGCTTGCGCATAGTGATAGGTCAGATGAGTTGGTGCAGAATTTAATTGAAGTTTATGATACAGAAAAGAAGGGCGCGCGGAAACAGTTAGATGAGTGATGAGAGTTGTCCTTTGAGCGTTTTAATTTTTTGGGGGGTGGAGTTGTTGTCGTAGATATCGATGAAATCGACGAAGGGGATGAGGGTTTTGATGTTGAGTTGTGCTTTGGTGATAGATTCTTTGACGAACTCTAAATTTGGGAAACGGCCATCGAATTTTGCTCGGGAGAGAAGGCGGTCCATTATTATGGAATCTTTTGTGACGAGGTATATTACATAGATGGTGTAGTTGGCAGAGCGGGCATTTTTTATGAGTGGATCAATTATCCAGTCGATTGAATGTCCGGTTGTTTCGTGGATTATATTTAATTTGTTGGTGAGTGCGTAAGTGATAAGACGGGTTGTGATATCTTCTGGGCATTGAGAGAGTTCGTCTTTGGCGGTGCGGTATTTTAGATATATTTGATTGGCGAGTTGAATCATTTTGGGATCGATTTTGGAATCGCTTAGACTTTCGAAATATTCTTTGCAGATCGCGATTTCTCTTTTATAGGAAGCTAATTGGGAAATAACGTGGTCTATATCAATGTTAATTGTCGAGATATTGGATAATGGGGCATTATTTGTCAGAATATGATTTGTCATGAATCCTTTTCCGCTTCCTGGGGGACCGTACATAATCATTAGGGTTGGTGTTGCTTTTTCCGGAATTTTATCTTGGATCATCTGTTTGTAAATAACGTTTAATTCATTGGGGGGATCCATTTAACAATAGTTATGACTTCGTTAAATGATGTTCGTTTAAATTAATTTTTCAATATTTTTTCGTGCAAAACTGAATAATCTGGTGTTCATAAAAAATTGATATTTAGACTGAAAGGAGTTGTAATATATTTTAATGATAGATATATCAAATTAGAATGGCTGCTGAGTGCACTGAAACTGTTGTTGCGTCGGCTGTGGTAGTTTCAGATGAGAAGATTGCTGTGGAGACAAAAGTGACAGTTCATCATGCCCACAAGATAAGAAATGTATCAGTTATAGCCCACGTAGATCACGGAAAAACTAGTTTAACCGACTCAATTCTAGAGCGTGCAGGTCTCGTTTCGAAGGAAAAAGCAGGAAAAGCGCGATTGACTGACAATAGAAAAGATGAGATAGAACGTGGCATAACGATTAAGAGTACGGGGGTCACCATATTGATAGACGATTTAAAAATTAATCTGGTTGATTCTCCCGGGCATGCCGATTTTAATTCTGAAGTTAGCGCCGCATTACGCATTACGGACGGGGCGATCGTGGTGGTTGATGCGGTAGAGGGAGTTTCGATTCAAACTGAAACAGTACTTCGGCAAGCTTTAGCTGAACAAGTAACGCCAATTCTTGTGATAAATAAAATAGATCGTTATTTTTCAGAATTAAATCTTGATGCTGAAACGGCTTATCATAAAATGGATAATATAATTACTTCGATTAATGCATTAATTCAAACTTATCGTACTGATGATGATTTTTCGCTTGGACCGGAAAAGGGGAACGTGTTTTTTACTTCAGCGTTATATAATTGGGGATTTGGTTTGAAGCATTTCGCAAAATTATATTCAAAAAAAGTGATTTTGTCTGAAGAGAAATTGATGGGTTATTTGTGGGGTGATTATTATTTGAATCCGAAGACTAAAAAGATTACGACAGATAAATCAGTTCTTGGTGCAGTTAGGGTATTTAATAAACTTGTGTATGAAGTCATTCAGGATCTCTATAATTCTATTAAAGAGGCTGGGGCGCCACTAGTTGGGACGGAGAGAACTGCTAGTCAACAGAGTGGATATGAGAAATTTATTGAAATTATGGGAAAGCTTGATATTAATTTAGGAAAGCAGGAAATGGAGTTAACAGGAAAGGATTTGTTTAAGGCCGTTATGCAAGAGTTTACGCCGTTGTGTGATGCTTTGATAGACGGTATGAGGGATCATCTGCCTTCACCCCAAAAGGCGCAAATGTATCGGGTGAAAAGTTTGTATGATGGGCCGTTAGACGATGATGTTGCTAAGGCGATTAGAAATTGCGATCCTGATGGGCCATTGATGATATTTATATCTAAGAATGTTCCAACTGTTGATAATTCACGATTTTATGCTTTTGGGCGTATATTTTCTGGAACGGTGCATGCTGGTCAAAAAGTTACTATTTTGGCCAGTAACTATGTTAGGGGAATGGGAAAGACAGATTTTTATGAAGGTAAGGCCGTTCAAGCTGTTTCAATAATGGTTGGGAACAAGTTTATCCAAACAGATAAAATCCCTTGTGGTAATACATGCGGTTTATCTGGGATAGATGCTTTTTTCTTAAAATCCGCGACTATTACGAATGTAAAGGATCCGTATCCAATAAAAATGATGAGACTTAACGTTAATCCTGTTGTTCAGGTTGCTATAAAAGTTAAAAATTCGATAGATTTGCCCAAATTAGCTTTGGGTATTAAGAAATTAGTTCGTAGCGATCCGTGCGTTGTTTCTTTCATGACAGACAATGGTGAAACTGTTATTGGGTGCGCCGGTATGCTCCATCTTGAAATAAGCTTAAACGATTTGAGAGAATTTATGCACGATGCCGAAATAGTAGTTTCTGTACCCGTAATTCCTTTTCGCGAAACAGTTTCTGAACGTTCTCCGGTTTGTCTTTCTAAATCACCAAATGGTCATAATCGTATTTGGGTTACAGCGGAACCGTTATCTGATGCTCTCATTAAAGATCTAGAAGAAAAGAATCTAGATCTTAAGGATATGAAAGCACTAGGGAGAAAGTTGGTTGATCAGTATGGATGGGAGCCAGATAGTGCTAGGAAAATATGGGCCTTTGGACCTGAGGGTGATGACTTGAACATTCTGGTTGATGGTTCGAAAGGGGTCAGTTATTTGCACGAAGTGAAAGGGGGGGTCATTGCCGGTTTCTTGGATGTATGTCAGAAAGGTCCTTTGGCTGAAGAAAAATTGCGTGGGATTAAATTTACCATTACAGATATTGAGTTACACGCCGATTCCATTCATCGGGGGCAAGGGCAGACTCAAATAATGACTAATCGCTCCATGACGGCAAGTATTCTAACTGGAGGGCCCAAATTAGTGGAACCATATTATGCATTGGACGTCCAAGTTCCTGATCGTGATGTCAGTGTGGTATATGATGTTGTGGGATATAAGGGTGGAAAAATTATTAATGAAAAACGTGTTGAAGGAACTTTGGTTAAGATATTGTCAGGTTATTTGGCAGTGAGCGAAAGCATCGGTTTTGATGCCCTGATTCGCGAACGCACTAGTGGAAGTGCCTATTGTAGCATGGTTTTCTCTCACTGGGAGCACATGGAAAAAGGAGATCCGCTCGATCCAGATTCGAAAGTTCGCAAGATTATTATGGATAACCGTGCGAGAAAGGGCGGCAGGTGCGAAGCTGATATTCCGCCACTTGCGCGTTTCTTGGATAAATTATAAATGATTAAGTACAAAAGTTATATTTCGTATATACATCACCAATAAAGATATTTGTGGGAGCATCATATTTTTTAATTGCATTTTTTAATTTATTCTGCCAATCATTTTTATCATCCCATACATCTTCTTGAAATATTCGTATAATTGAATATTCATGTTCATTGGCACATTTCATTTTATATTTGTCTTTCTCACGTGCTTCTTCAGGCGATTGCCAATTACTGATCTGTTTAAAATGTTGCATCCCATCCAATTCTATAATCAATTTAAACTGTTCAATACAAAAATCAAAAGGTAAGAAGGTTTTGTTCTTGCACCACTCAAACTTCTTTTGTTTTTCTATCACTCTTTCATAGGTTGCTTCTAAATATTTATAGAGTTTATTCTCGGTTTTATTGAGAATGCAACCGCACCATTGACCATTTACGACGCTGAGAATCATGGCAATATATTCGCATTTGCAATACGGACAATCGAATATATATTTTTTTTCGGTTCCTCTAAATATACTACGAGGAGTTTCTGCGTTCTTTCCCGACCAATATTTTGATTTCTCGTGAGATTCGAAAGATTTAACAAAGCAAATTTTACAATCTTGTGAGCAGAGTTTATGACTCGCGCAATAGGGACAGCCGTTTTTTGTGGTTGTGTTAAAAAGATTTAATCGAGATTCGAACGTATGATCGCAGTCAGGACAAATAAATTTATATTTTTTATTACTTGTTGGAAATACCTGGCGGGGTGTCAATTTATTCTCGGGTGACCAATATTTGGCGTGAAATTTACTAGCGAATGAATTATTTCGACACATTGTGCAGTCATCTCTGTCGCAGAGCAACTTATGGTCGCAGAAGTGGCACCACGATCCTTGGCTCACAAGTGCTGGGGTTGTTTCATAGACGTGTCCACATTCACAATCGAATTTGAATAATTCATGACTAAATTTGGGTAGACAAATAGGCTTAATTTCATTCGTGTTAGACCAATATTTCGCCTTCTCATGAGATCCAAAAGAATTTTTAAAACAAAATACACATTCATCTTTTCCGCAGAACTGAGCTTTGACACAAAAGGGGCAGCCGCTGCCGCCATTAGTTATACTATTTGGAGATTTTTCAAACTGATGCCCGCAAATAGTACAATCGAATTTGTATTTTTTTGGTGATCCGCGAAATACACTGCACGCAGGAACAACATTATCTTTAGACCAATATTTAGCCATTTCTTCTGATGCGAAAGATTTTTTAAGACATACAGAGCATCCTTCATCATCACACATAACCCGATTTTCACAAAATTTGCACCACGTACCACTGGAAACGCTAGCTACTGTCGTTTTGAATTTGTGTCCGCATATGCACAAAAAGGAAAATTTTTCGCCACTATGTTTGAATACATTTCGTGGCTGTTCTTTGTTAGCTGGATCCCAAAAAATTTTTTTTTCATGAGAATCAAATGATTTTTCAAAGCATGAAGTGCAACTATCATCATCACATAATTTTTTACAATTTTTTTCACAGTAAGAACACCATGAACCAATATTAATCATGAATGGGTTGCTATCACTAATGTGTCCACAGTCGTCACATTTGAATTTAAATTTGTGGTGGCTATTTTTGAAGACAGTGATTGGATTGATTTGATTCATATCAGACCATAATATTGCCTTGGCATGAGAAGCAAATGATCTGTCGAAACATATGACACATTCATCAATTCCACATAATTTTCTTTGTTTTTTGGTACACATACTATATATAATTATATAGGCCACAATCTTTCTATATAATTAACCGCGGGCAGAGAGATATAAAAAATAACTGTTCTTATATATAAATGGAAATTCTTAAAAAGAAAACCCTCAAGTAGTTATTTGATCACGTCAAGCAAAATCCCACAGATGATACCGAGGTACTTTGGGAAGCGAAAGGTAAAGAGTTTCGGCTCACGAAGGTAAAAAAGAACATCTGGCGAAATGTTTGTGAAGAACTGTTAGTGAAGTTATGTTCCGATTATTCGTTTTGAAAAATACTTTGTCCGATCTGGTCCTTTCAGTGAGAATTTCCAAACATATGAGATATAAGGGGGATGAAGTTGCTGCTGCATCTAAATTTATATTTCGGTGAGTTATAGTTTTTAGTTTTCCTTTAAGTTGATTTAAAGGTTTGAGATATATTATCATTATATATAATATAATGATATTACCGCAAGCTAGTTTAGAACAAAGCCAAATTGTAAAATATTTAGCGACCCACAATGTTATAGTAGACAGCTGTGCAGGCGCGGGAAAAACCACATGCGTTTTACATGTGGCGTCTCACTTTAAACGTCCGATGCTACTGCTCACGTATAATAAAAAGCTGAAGTTCGAAACCCGCGATAAGAAAAATCTTCTGGGGCTCCATCATCTTGACGTTCACTCATATCATTCTTGTGTATGCAGATACTATGATCACAAATGTTATACCGATCGGGAAATAATAAATGTGCTCAAGTCGGACAGTGAACCGAAAAAACCCCTGTCTTATGAATACATAATTATCGACGAATCACAAGACATGACTTCTTTGTATTTTCAGTTAGTTTATAAAATTATTCGAGATAACAGTTGCAAAATCAAAATGTGTATCCTAGGCGATCATTTTCAGAGTATATACGATTTTAATGGTGCTGATCCGCGATTTATAATACATGCGGAAAAATTATTTAAATCGGTTAATGAGTTTGAATGGAAGCATTGCAAATTGTCGATTTCTTACAGATTAACCAATCCGATGGCAAAATTTATTAATACGTGCGTGTTGAAACAAGAGAGGTTGGGAACAGTGAAGGATAGCAAATTTAAAGTGAGGTATTTAATTTGTGATTGTTTTGGGGATAAGCTGGGGTTGAGCAATAGGAATCGAGTATTTGAAGAGGTGAAGTATTATTTACAGTTTTATTCGCCTGAGGATATATTTGTTTTGGCGCCGTCGGTCAAGAGTGATAATTGTCCGGCAAGGCAATTGGCTAATAAGTTGAGTGAGGGTGGAGTGATGCTCTATGTGCCAAATAATGATGATGAGAAACTAGACGAAGATATTTTGCGGGGCAAGTTAGTATTTTCGACGTTTCATCAGGCGAAGGGGATGGAAAGGAAGGTGGTGATTGTTTTTAGTTTTGATGATTCGTATTTTCAATTGTATAAGAAGGATAAGAATCCGTTGGAATGTGCTAACGAGCTCTATGTAGCTCTCACCAGGAGTAGCGAGCGGCTGACGGTGTTGCATCATTATCAGAATGAGTTTTTACAGTTCATTGATCGTAGGCGGTTGAGTTCATATTGTGAGTTTGAGGATGATGGAATTAAGTTGGGACGTGGGTTTAAGAATAAGCCGTTGGATACTGCAGTGACTGATTTGACGAGGCATGTGAAAAGTACTGTGTTGGAGAAAGCGATGGAGTTTTTTGAGGTGGTAAATATACAGGAGGCGGAAGATAGTTTGGATCTGGCTGTGAAAACAGAGCAGGAAAATGGGTTGTTTGAATGTGTGAGTGAAATAACGGGGATAGCGATTCCGGCTTATTTTGAGTTGAAGAATCGGGGAAGGATGACAATTTATGATGAATTGGAGAAGTCGAAGAGTCAGTATTTGTTTGGGGAGCGGGAGGAGGATAGGGTTGATTTGGGGAAGCTGACGCCGAGTGAGTTGTTGTTGATTGCGAATAATTATTGTTCGTTTAGGAGTGGGTATATTTATAAATTGAATCAGATAAAGAGTTATGATTGGTTGTCGAAGGAGAATTTGGATATTTGTGTTGCGAGGTTGGGGAAGCATGTGGGGAGGGGTGCTGTTTTTGAGAAGAGGTTGCAGATTGATGGGGAGCCGGAATTGTATAATAGGAATTTGTTGGGGAATGTTGATTGTATTGATGGAGGGAAGGTGTTTGAATTTAAATGTGTTGGGGCGTTGGAGTGTGAGCATTTTATTCAGTTGGCGGTGTATTATTATATGAATGAGATGAAGAATGAGAATGCAATGAGTGCTGTGTTTATGAATAGGACGAGAGATTTGTTGCCGGCGAAGGGGGATAAGGTAGTTTTGAAAGGGGAGAATGGTAGCGGGGTAGTGACAAGGGTGTTTGGGAATGGGCGGGTGAGTGTCAGGGTGAATGGGAAAGTGAAGAGGTTTGATCGAGGAGATATTGCTGAGAATAGTACGTTGGAGGGGGAGAAGATTGCGTTTAGATATTATTTGTATAATATTTTGACGAATGAAATGTATGAGATTCGTTCGAGTATCGGGAGGTTGAAAAAGATGATGGATATGTTGATTTTTAATAAATATATGATTGATAATAGGGTGGATGATGCGACTTTTTTGAAGCAGATGATTGAGAGTGTTAGGAGATAGTGATTGATTTGATTGGGGTGAGGCGTTTTATGGGGAAGGTGTATGTGCGGGAAGGATGATGTCTGATGGTCGAGGTTGTTAAAGAGGGGTGGGTGTGATTTTGAAGTGTTAGGGAGTCATATTTGGAATAATCGGGTGGGAGATTGGTTTGGGGGGTTTTGAAATCGTATTGTACTTTGAGGTGACAATTATATGATTCGAGAGCTATTGGGGCACAATAAATTTCATCTGGGAATAGGTAGGTGATTATGTTATGAATTTTGTCGATGATACTTATGTTATATGGGCTGTTGTTATATATTTCAAATGGCGGGGTATCGTCATAGATGTAGTCAGGCATATATGTGCGTATAGAGTTGGGAGAGATTTTTATAGTGAGTGGTGGTGTGAAAAAAAAATTGAAATGATTTAGGGATTGTTAGGTCGTTTGGAGATATGTCGCGGGGGGAGTGAATTATGATGAGTAATTTAGGAGCGTTGGTTGAGGCGTTGATTGAGACGTTGGGGGCATATGAAATTGTTTTGTTGAGGCAGTGTATTGATTTTGGGTGTTTTGAGAGGATGGAGGTTAACATGGATAGAGTTGTTTGTGATATCATTGTGGGGGTGTTATTGGTGGATATGTTGGTGAGGGAGATTGAGAGGTTGAGTCAGGAATTGATCTTGTGTTCAGAGGGGCTTGCGATTCCGCCGTTGGTTAGACAGGTGACGTTATTTAAAATGATGGGGCTATAGGGGAACACTAGATGTTTCGGCTTTTAGAGCCAATGTGAGATGCATTTTTAGAGATCATTGTACGCATCATTAGACGCATCGAGGCATGACGTTCGAGGCGAAACATAAAATGCTTCGGCTTAGAGGGAATGGGGGATTTGATGAAAGAAATTATGTGTGCTTACTAGTATAGGATAGAATGAAAAAATTTTTGAAAGAAATTGTGTTGAGATTGGATAAGATGGGGGCTGACAGGCGGACATTGGCAGATGATGATACACCAGTGTTGAAAAGGGAGTTCTATGTGAGCAGGAAAGAGAATGGGGACGAGTTTTATAAATTGTTCAAGAGTATTAGTTTGGATTATACGGTTGGCGATGGGATTATAATCGTTGAATTTATTTTGGATAAATATAAGGAGGATGCCAGCGTTGAATTGGAGATGGTTTTATTTAGGGAATTACGGGATAAGTTCAATCGTTTGGTTTAGAGGGAAGGAATCTGGTGTTAAGCCAGCCTCTGAGAGTTTTTTTATGATTTCTTGATTATCAGCAGCCAAAGCAGTTTTATAAAATATATCGAGAAATGCTTTGTCTATTTTGAATGATAGGGGTGGTAGTTTTTTTTCATCAATCGGGGCAGCTTTTATTGGAGCCACGGGTTCCGCGAGGCCGATGTGTTTAAGATAATCTTTGATGTCTTGACGTTTATGTTTCGAAATTAACGTATAGATTTTTTCTGAAAATATTTTATTGGTAAAATCATATCTCGAGAACAGTTCCGCAAATGTACCAAGGGTTCCTCTCATAACGGTATGTTCTAGAAGGGTGTTGCCATCTCCATCTGTTAGAGACCAATCGTAGTCGGTACGAAATATTTCATTTTCGCGTACAATGCGATAGACTGTCTCTTTTAGACCGTAGTGCAACATCATCATAATTGCGGTCATTCCATTTTTTTTAAAATTAAGGTCCACACCGAGGGATATCATTTTTTCAATTATGGGGAATGTTAATATGTTTAATTTAGTGACATATAATGTTAAGTAGGTGTCCCGTTCGCCTTTTTCTGTTATGAGGATGGTGTTGATGTCAATGTTGATGATATCAAGGATTTTTTTAAGCATTTCTTCAGAAGCTTGTTTGGGGGTCATTTGGCAGATGAAGTGATATGCGACGGATCCTAATATTTTTATATCGTTCGCTAGGTGGAGAACTTTTGTTAAGGTTGATGGAGCGGTATGTATTGAGCCGATGGTTTCTATGTAATTGATAATGTGGGGCAGAATTTTTACTGGGTCCAGGCACAGATATTGGGTGAAATTTAGAAGCTTGTCGATCACGGCATGGAGTTGGTAATCGAGGGCGATCGTGAGGGCTGTTTTATTTGAGTGTTTGTTACGGTGTGATAGTAAGGAGAGATAAGATCTATCTTCCATTTTTTTATAGGCGGGGGAAATTGTTATGATGGAGGCTTTTTCATCGAGTTCACTATATTTGTTAATTATGAATATAGCGGCTTTTTCGTATTTTTTTTCACATGCGAGGGTTAGTAAGGTATTTGATTTTTTGTCGATGTTGATAGAATGCCATTTTATTGTTGGGTTTGAGAGCGCTCGAATGGCGTCAGCTTCAGTTGTGAAGTTGGTTGAGATGTTGCCCATTTTTGTGTGATAGAGGAGAATATTAGAGAATGATACATGAGGTGTTATAATCAATTTTTTTAGAAGATATGTGTAGTGATGAGTGATTATCGGAGGAAGTATTTGAAGTATAAGAAGAAGTATTTGGATGTGATGAAGGTGTATGATCATATTATCATAGGCGGGGGCACTGCCGGGAGTGTCGTGGCTGCGAGATTGAGTGAGATGGAGGGGGTTGAGATTTTGTTATTGGAGGCGGGTAAGAATTTTGAACCAGATGAATTTCCTGATGAGTTGGTTGATGTCGAAAGTATAGGGAGTATGAAATATGATTGGGGTTATCGCTCGGCACCTGGATATATAGAGCATGCTATTCAGTTGCCGAGGGCGAAGGTTATTGGGGGATGTTCGGCACATAATGCGGCTGCTGCTATTAGGGGAACGAGTGAGAATTTTGAGAGATGGAGTCAAGATGTTAGTGGATGGGAATTTGCTGATGTGTTGCCTTATTATAAGAAATTAGAAAATTGCAATTTTGGAGTAGATCAATGGCATGGGAGATCGGGACCGTTACCCATTCGCATAGATGGGAAAGAATCGCCGTTTTCGAAAAGTTTTATTGCTTCGGGGATGATGTTAGGTTATGAATATATTGAAGATATTAATAATGGACACCAACTTGGGGTAGGGCTGGTGGCGATGAATGTAATTGATGGTGAGCGGCAGAATACAGCGATGGTTTATTTGACCAAGGGAGTGAGGAAAAGGAAGAACCTGAGGATTTTGGGGTTGTCGGAAGTTGAGAAGGTGGTTGTGGAGGAAGGGGGTGCTGTTGGGGTTGTGTTGTTTAATGGGAGTGTGTTTTGGGCGAGGAGGGAGATTGTTGTATGTGGGGGGACATTTGGAAGTTGCGAGATTTTGAAGCGGTCGGGGATCGGGCCGAGAAAGGAGTTGGAAAAGTCGGGTATTCAAGTTGTGGTTGATAGTCCCGTTGGGTCAGTATTGTATGATCATCCATTTTATTATAATGTGTATCAGTTAAAGAAGAATGTCGATTTGGACGAAGGAGTAAATGGGCCATTTTTGTGGGATGGGGATATTATGATTGTAGCTTGGAGTGATCAAAAGACGTTGACACTTGGTGTTGCATTGACCCAACCGATATCTCGCGGGAGTTATTCTTATGGGAAGATTGATTTGAATTTTCTTTTTGAGGAGCATGATAGGAAGCGGATGGTGGAAGCGGTTAAGTTAGCGAGGGAGATTGTTTATAAGGGAGCTTTGGCAGATTTGATTGAGCGGGAGTTGTATCCAGGCGAGAAAGTGAAAAGCGCTGAAGCCTTAGAGCAGGCGATTATGGACGACATTGATAGCTTTGGTCATCCGGTATCAACGGTGGCGATGGGTACGGTTTTGGATGAATTTTGCAGAGTACGTGGAATAAAAAATTTAAGAGTAGTTGATGCTTCAGTATTTCCATATCCGGTGAGTTGCCCACCGAATGTGACAGTTATTATGGTCGCCGAAAAAATCTCAGATCATATAAAAAAATCTTACTATAATAGTATATAAAATGCCTTTTAAATCAGTCGAACAACGTGCAGCTTGCTGGGCTCAATACAAGCGAGATACAGATGCTGGCAAGAAACCGAAATGGGACTGCGTCGAATGGGAACGTGAAACAACAGGCGAATTGCCAAAACGTAAACACGGCGGACGTAGAAGATCACGATCTCAATCCCGAAAAACATCGAGAAAAACATCGAGCAAATCATCAAAGAAATCATCAAAGAAATCGTCAAAACGGAAAACATCCAAAAAACGCAAGACCACCCGCCGATCTCGTTGGTAGCCCTATCTCACCAACTGTTTAAATCTAAGCCGCCGTCCACCGTATTGCGTCAACGTTTTCAAATTACCCCTATCAATTATCGGTCCAGCACTATCATTATATTTAGCTAAATTATCTGTTAAAACAACGAATATATCGATATTCTTATTAACATCATTAATAAACGTTTTCCATTCAGGGGAATCACATTCTTTTTTATCTAACCGTTGCTGCAAATCAGTTATCATTTTCAGAAATTGTTCGATACGTAGAGTAGTCGAAATCGTACCAAATACCGTGCGGATCCTAGCGGCGTTAACCATTTCGCATTTACCGATCATTATTATTAGAAGCTTCATTTTATCAAACATTTGTTGCAATGGTTTCGATTTATTCCAGATTTCACTTCTGTTGACTTTGCTCAAAATATCAAAATAATACAACAACATCAACCGATCAAGCCGCTTTGCATACTTCGGATTCTTCCATGGACGATCAATCACTAGAAACAACAGATTCGCAATATCTGTTATATACGTATCAAACGAAAATGATAGAAATTTAAATTTATCATTAAACGAATATTCCGTAATGCTTTCCTTGATATTGTCCCAAATGTAGGTATCGGATGCATTTTTATTCGTTATACCTACATCTATAAATTCTGCTGGAAGATATATTAAACCAACTTGCCCATTCTTGACATAATACGCCTTAAAATTTAGTTTAATTCGCAATAAAGAAAAAGCCTGGAGATAAACTTTTGAACCAAACTCTAATTTCTCATTATAACTAATAAAGAATGGGCTCGCTTCATAGCCTTTCGGATATAGATTACGGTCTTTCACTGGGAGAAGCGATTCTCCGTTATACAGATGTAAATCAGCTATGATCCTTATATTAGCAGCCTCCGTTGACCCAATCAAAAAATCACTTCTGGCAGATCCTGGATAATCATTAAAGACCCCCTTATTATACTTATCTACAGCTAAAATCGGCGGAGCAGAATTCGGATCAAAATCACCATAATAACTATCAGCAAACACAACACGCTTAAACTCGAACCCACTATACTTCGACCCAGCATCTTTCACCGTCGCACTACTATTTAAACTCATCAACATCTTCGATAAATCCTTACTCCCCCAATCTAAATATTCACTCAACTTGATCAAATATATATTCCTAATACGATTCAACAGATACAAAGTCAAATATTGAATATCCCGATAAATTTCATCAAAATTCTTCAACGTTGGCCTAATTACAATATTAAAATCGATATCGGTTCGTTTGAACAAAGATGGATAATGGACATTTACTATTTCTTCTGCCACTCTCTCCGGGAAAGAAACCAGCACTTTTTTCAATATCGAACGCAAAGTATTCCCCCCGCGATATAAAAATAAAATACTTTCATCATCTAAATCAGCATATATAGACCTCTTCTTCGCAATATATAATTTAATCGCTCCCCGAAACATTTCGTACGAATCTTCTATTATTATCTTGTTCGCATGCGTCGAATGAATAAAATTATCTCTAACAAATTCTGTTGCTATGCTCTTAAACTCGATATCTTCATCTATGATATGTGCACCGGCTTCATATTTCTCATTACTAATAAAGCTATTCCCTTTCTTCAATTCCACGAAGTTTTTCTCGATTGCTTCACTATTGAGAACAACATAATCAACAATATCGGAAATATCTTTCAAATCCCCAATTCCTCCTTTTGGCTCCTCCACCCTCTGAATCTTCTGCACAATATTACAAATATCATATTTATTTCCTGCATTATTATCCACACAAGCAAATTTATCTAAAGTGCTCTTATGCGAACTAATCAAAGCTTTGATATCACCAATTAATTTATCGATAACAGCGTCGTTCATTTATAAATAATTTATATAAGTATATTATACTATAAGATAATAATGTCTGCATATAAAACATCTTTCTTGGATGAGTTAAAACAATATAGCGATGCTATCATGGCAGGGCGGTATGAATATGGTGTTTATAGTGAAAAAAATATTGTTGCATTGCATTCAAAGAGTGACTTTGCAATTTTGGGTCATGCCGTTAAAATACTAGATGGGACTGCAAATAGGGTCACTTATTTAGATCATGTAGAGACTGAACCGATTTATCATTTTCTTATTGATACCAGACAGAAAATCTATATTTTGTTTGTTCCGAATTCCCTCGCTATGGGAGCACAATTAATAGATTTAATCCATGCATCAGGGGTCAAAATAAATGCTATTTTTGTGTTGGGGTTATTGCATTTTTCATATGATCATCGAGGTGAAGCTATTGTATTTTTTGAGATATTTGGGGAAGAACATGTGATTTTCCCAAACATAGAGAAGAAAGTATCTGATTTATTGCGAGGAAGTTTAGATCCAAATGAGTCGATACGTCCCGAGAGCGAGGGTCGTAATATTTTGAAGGAACCGAATCAAAATTATCTAGAAAAAATAACATGTATGCCAGAGATAAAAAACCGAATATTTCATTATGAGAAGGAATTTCCGGCTATTGAGAATGAAATCTCTTACCATGAGCTAAATAAAAGTACTATTCCTGCCAAAACATTAGATTTATTCCCATATTACCCAGGGATAATGGAATATTGTCTTTATCTTCAGCAGGGTGCATCCACCACCGCCAAAGAGGCAATCGCAAATAAATCAGCATATAACGACGCATTTATGAAAAGATTAAGAGAATATTACAATGCAATGCATGAAGGGAAATATATTATGAAAAAATCCCGTTCCAATGATTTAATTGTATTGGAGTCAAAGGATGATTTTTCTATTCTTGGCCATCATCTGACGAGCAATTATAAAGGCACGATAATTGAATATGGCGAAGAATATAATTATGCAAGCTATTTATTTTTGATGGATACAGATCATAAAATATATTTGTTATTTGTTCCGAATAAATTGGCGATTGGAGCCCAATTATTTGATTTAATTTACCAGTCACGTAAAATCGATTCTATATACGTTTTAGGAAAATTAAAAGCAGCTAGGGTTATTGCGCATACTATTCAGTATGAAATTATTGGATGGAATGAGTTAAAATATACCGGTGGGGTACAAAAAATTGTTGAGGAATTCTTTTCTAAAGAATGGGATCTCAGTTCTACCTATTCTATTGCCGATTTTTCAATCCATTCGAGTGAAATATATAATCGGGAAATGGCGTGTCGTCTTGTAATTAGAGATCGGATGTTCTATTACTATAGTTTACCTGAGATTCCGGGTGTGCAAGAATTTCTCGAATTTGACGCGGTGATCGTTCCGCAATCTACTTTAGATTTATTAGCTAAATCCGCCACAGTGACTGAATATTGTTTTTATCTTCAAACACAGGGCACCACCAAAGAAGCAGCCGCGGGCTCTAATTCAGCATACAATGATGCATTTATGAAAAGATTGAGAGAATATTACAATGCGATGGAGGAAGGGAAATATAGTATGAGGACAGATGGTTTTTTAGTTGCTTTTGAATCGAAAGATGATTTTTCTAATCTTGATCATGATTTAGTCGGTGATTATACTGGATTGGTTACTGAATATGGTGAAGCGTATAATTTTGCGAGCTATTTATTTTTGATGGATAGCAAGTATGAAATGTATTTATTGTTTGTGCCTAACGCGTTGGCAGTTGGATCTCAAATATTTGATTTGGTTAAACAGTCAGGTAAAATAGATTCGATATATGTTTTAGGGAGATTGAAAGCGGCTCCGAATTATACTATTATGTATCAAATTATTGGGTTGGATGCTTTAGGTGGTAGTAGTATTGATATCGTGAAGAGTAAGATAGAAAAAGTGATTGTTGATGAATGGCATTTGGATGCGAGATATACGCCTTTGAGGGATGAGTTTAGTGATTTTAATAAAGGGGCGAGTGAAGTGTATAGGCGGGAGGTGGGGTGTGATCGGATAATTAAGAATCGGGTTTTCCATTTCGATCGGTTGCCGGATATTCCGGGGAAGGTAGAATTTCGTGAATTTGATGCTGTAATCGTGCCGCAAATAACTTTAGATTTGTTAGCGAAATCAGCGGGGGTGGTTGAATATTGTAAGTATATCGGGGGCGTAACTTTTCCAGAGAATCGTTCGGTGTATTTTGACGATTTTTTGAAACAGTTGATCATTTTTTGTAAAACTATGGAGTCGGATGATAATTATTTGGTTGTGAAAGTAGGGTATAAGCCGGTGAATTTAGTTACATTCCATCGAGGGAGTGACTTTGCGTTGTTGAATCACGTGGTGCTAAAAAATCCGAATTTCAAAACAGAATTGCTGGAAAGGCGAAAGCTATATCAAGGGGACGTTTATACGCATTTGGAATATATATTTGTCATGGATAATGAGAAGAATATTTATTTTTTATTTAAGCCGAACGTGGTGGCGTTTGGGGCCATATATTTTCATTTGATTAATGAAAGTAAGATAGGGGGGAATGTGTATGTGATTGGGAATATTTTGATTATGGGGAGTGAGAAAGGATTTGAGGTGATATATGAGTTTGGATTTGAAGAGATGATGAAAGATGCGTCGCATGTAAAAGTTGTGGAGGAATTCTTGAAAAAACAATTTGGTCCGGGAGTTGATGTCAAGGAAAGTCCTTTGCCGGTATCTTATCCAAATGATCGGTATGGTCAATATGTTATGTGTAATGCTGCGTTGAGGGATAGGGCGTATTTTTATGGTGGGTCGTCGCCAGGGACAATGGAGACGAGCTTTAGGAAATATTTTGGGGATGTGTTGACGAGAGCGGAAATGATACATTATATTGAAGAAATGAAGAAGGGTGAAGTGATTGGTTTTTGTGATCAGTTAACGAATCAAAAAATATCCATTCATCTTGGGAAGCGGAGGGGGAATGAATTGAAGCAGAATATGGTAATTGATGTTAGGGAGAATTTAGATAAGCTGTTGGCGTTAGAGAATTTGGTTGAAGTGTTGAAGAGTATTCCGGTGGGTGAGTTTCCTGGGGGGAATAAGATGGGGGAGTATAGGAAGTTAGTGGGACTTTATGAGGGTATGGAAATAAAGTATGGGAAAATCATTGATAGTTTGGAGAATGCAGATTATGTGTTGAAATTTGAGAGAGGGCGTTTTGGTAGGAATAATGTTAGTGAGATAAATTATGGATTTTTGGAGAAGAATTTGGGGAGATTGGTTGCTGTTGAGGAGCAGGATTTGGGGAAATGTTTTAGGGATATGTTGGGGTTAGTAGTTGAGGAGAAGTTGCATGAGTATAATTTGATGAATCCGGTGTATGTGTATGGGAAGGAGCGATTGGTGATTGTGTCTTTGCCAGTGAATAAGAATAGTTGGGGGAAGTTTAAGGATGTGTTGGATAAAATGAAGAGGTTGTATGAAATATATAAGAAGAGTGGGACGGCGATTTATGAGGGATGGGATACGAATTTGGTTAAGTATTTGGGAGTTTATGAGAATGATGGGACCGATGATCCGAAGAAAGTGCCGTATGTTGTTTTGATGAGGAATAAATTGGCGGGGAATGATATTGTTGGGGGGTATTTGACTCTTCCGGCGAAAGCGCGGGAGAAGGCGGGTGTTCCGATGTTTTCGAATGAGCCGGTGATAATGGCGGAGTTTGATAAAGAATATTCGCAAGTTTATGTGACGCCGTCGTATCAGTTTAGTGCGAATAAGGATAAGCCGATTTCTTTTTCGTATTATTTGTTGAATAAGTATAATGAGGCTTGTGGGGCTGGGGGGCAGAAGGGTTGGTTGAGGACGAGGGAGATTTCGAAGGTGTTTGAATATATGGTGTATAATTGGGGGTATCATAGTTTTGTGAGTTCGAACGTGATGTTTTTTACGTGCAATGGTGCTATTGAGTTTACAGATGAGAATAAGAAACATAATGGTTTCATTGAGCAAGCGGGGGAGAGGGTAAGTATTTTAAAATTTGCTAAGGCATCGAAGATATCTTATTTGGTGTATGGGGTTGGTTTAATATATGAATCGATTAGAGGCAAGGAATTGTTGCTAGATGATTTAACGGTTGGGGCCGAGAGTGTGATTAAAATATTAAAAACTTCTGAGACTGACGATTTGGAGGCAATTGTTCGGTCATCGATTGATTTTGGGCGGAGAAATAATGATGAGCATATGCGGAGTTATTTAAATGGTAGTGACTATGTGACGTTAAATAAGTTCAGAAATTTGATATTGAAATCGATAGTAATTGGGCCGGTGGGTATTGATGGCGGGGATGCGGAGAAGTTGTTGGGGGTTATTATTATGAATAATTTTAGTGATAAATATTTTTTTATTAAATTTGCGAAGTTTATGTCGAATGCGAATGATTATTTAGTGTTTATCGTTAGGGGGGGTGGAGATGATAGTTTTATAATATTTGCGAATAAGGTGAATGGGGTGGTGAAATTATATTGTTTTAATCCTTTTGATGAGAAGGGGGCAGGGTTGTTGTGTGGGTGGATATATGAGTTGATTTCGCCGGAGAGGACGTTTTATGATTTTATTAGTGGGGAGGGGTTTTTGGGGTATGTTGAGGAGATGTTGGGTGAGGAGTTGGTTTCTTTGTGTAAGTCGTCAGGGGAGGGGATTTCGGGGAGTGGGTATATGGTGTTTAATGTGATTCAAAATGCGTCGGATCCGAAAGTGTTTTATGAGAAGGCGGAGGGGGGTAAGATTTTTAAGAGTGTGCGGAAGGTTTTGGGGAGAGGGATAGATATGTTTGTGTTTTTGAATAAGTATTATGAGGTGAATAAGCAGTATAATTTTAAGGGGGGGTTTGTTGATGTGTTGTATAGGTTGGATGGGTTTTTGAATTTGGAGAGAATTGGAAGTAGCATCAAAGCAATATGTGGGGCAGAATTTGAGGATATTGATATGGATAAAGTAGTGAGAAATTTGGTTGGGATATTGAGTTATAAATTTTTGTATCGTGATGAGATTCGGGAGTTGTTGGGCCTAAAGGAGAAAATAGGGGTTTATTTTCCGTTAGTGATTGATAGGGCAAGTGAGGAGATTTTAGATATTTTTAGGGAGTCCTATTTTGGGATTGAGATTGAATCTTGTTTTCATTTTGAGGGGTTGAGTCCGGAGTTCAATACGGTGGATCAATGGTTGGGGACAGATGAAGACATTGATAAGGCTATTGATTATTTTAATAAGATTGGGAAGATGGGGCTTTTGCCGAGTGATAAGAATAAGGCTGGGTATAATGATTTTGTGACGGATGTGCCGTATGATCAGAATTATAGTAGGTGGAGGTTGCATCAGGATCAGTCGATCAATTGTCATACTGGGGTGAGTGGGGTTGAGGGGGCTGATTGGAGTGGGAAATTGACGTCGCATCCGATTGAGATAGTTACGCCGATTTTGAATTTCGGGGATAATGTTTCGGGTTTGAGTGAGATGGGTTTGGAGATGAAAAAGAAGTTATTTGGGGAAAATTTTGGGAGGAGATATACGTATATGAATGGGTTATTCTTTTTGACGATGTTTTATAATTTGATGTTGAATAATGGGGTGGATAAGATGTATAAGCCGAATTTGAAGGTTGTGACGAGGAGGAATAATTCACAGGGGATGCACATGCATATTTCGAATAGTCATTTGGGGTTGGTGGGTGTGAAGGGGGTGTATGCGGGATTGGGGGGGTTGAAGATGTTACATTTTGTGAGAGTGTTTGCTTATTTTGAGGGTGTTATTAGGACGTTTTTGTTGAGGCCGCTGGATTTGAAAGATAGGGGGAATCATTGGAGTAAGAGTATTTATTATTCGAGGGAAAAATATATATCGCGGACCGAATTGGCGGAAGCGGATAAGAGTGTGATTAGTGATAAAATTTATCTTTTGTTGTTTGAGAGTTTGCGTGGTGGTGGGAAAAGAGATGATGGGAAAATTGCTAAAATGTTTAATAATGTGCGTGATAATGTGTTGGTTAAACATGGGTCGGTTTATCCTGGGGCATTTGCGTTGAGGATTCATAATGAATCGGAGTGTTCGAGGAATGATATATTGCCGAATTTGGAGTGTAAGGGGCATATTGAAGTGAGGTTGCATCATTCGACAGATGATTTTGCGGAGATGTATAATTGGGCTTTGTTTATTAATTTGTTGTTGACGAAATGTATTGCTGATATAGATCGGTTGGATTCTTTAGGGAAACATGATACGGATGAATTTAAGAGTGAGTTTCTGAAGTTAGTTCCAAGTTTTCCGAGGGTGGAAAAAGAAGGCGGTGAGATAGCTAATACGGGGGTGTCTGTGACGATATTTGATAAACTTTTTGATAAATATATACAGAATAATACGTTGAAAAAGTTTTATAGATCGCGGAGTAAGAATGCTGGGATTAAGTCCAGTAAGGGGGATTCGGGGACATTGTTTGTGATGCATCCGGAAGCTATTTTTGATTCTAATGGGGAAATGTTGAAGGAGTCGTTGCTGGTGTCTTTGATGAAAGCATTTCCGTTGGATCCGGGGATAAGGCTTCCGTATGATCCGAAAGAGAAATTTGAACAGATATTGGGTAAATCGGTACAAGCAGGTGGGAGGCAAGTGGTTAAGTATAAAATTAAATATCTGGGGCTTAAATAATTGTGACATATGTATATATAATGAATTTTAAATGTGATGATTGCAACTTTGAAACGAAATATAAGAGTGCGTATGAGAAACATACAAAAACGAAGAAGCATATTAGTCAGACGAAGGTTGAGGTGGTAGTACCGAATGAGGTTGAGGTGATACAACCGAATTATGTTGAGGAGATCAAGCAATTGACGGGTGAAATTGAGAAGTGTAAGGATGAGGCGGGGAAGATGGAGAAGGAATTGAAGGAGAAATGTGCGGGGTTGGATAAGTTGCTTATTGAGAAGGATCTTGTGATTAAGGGGAAGGATAAGGAGATTAAGGCGTTAACGGATAAATTACATCAAGAGCGAAAAGTGATGAAGGCGAAAGAATTGAAGAACAGTAAGAATCCAATGGAGGGTATTCCTGAGGATATGCTGAAGTTTATGCTAAATGCTGTTGGAGGTGGTGATGGCGTTAAGGTAAGGGGGTTTAATTATAAGCGGACATATACTGGTTCGACGCCGCCCCCGCCAATATTTGATGCAACCAATTTTTTCAATCATGATGATGATGCAACTGGTAAAAAAATAGATGACGACGACTCTGATAATTAATTAAATTTGGGATTAATCCTGGATAAAGATTCCACTCCGTATCTTTATCCACGTGACAATGATTTATGTAGCTGCGAATAGGAAGCTGAGAAACACAATGGAACGATGACTGAAATTAGACCGTTTGGATCATATTGAGCTAACGTTCTAAAATTCGTGTATTGGTAAGATAAGTGATAGCGCGTTTGTTTGAAAAATAAAATATAGGCCGAATATATATAATGAAGTACACATGTATTGACTGTAATTTTCAAACAAAATACAAAAGTGACTATACGACACATACGCAAACCGAAAACCATCTCCATGAAGTAGACTATAATGTTGAAATTATACAGTTGAGGAAAGCGCTCGAGAAAAGCCTGGATAGACTTGCCAAGTCAGAGATGCGGGCGGATCAATTTTTACAAATGATCAAACAACGCGATGAATTGATTGAAAAACAACAGAAATTGACGGAGGAGTCACTCGAGAGTGTTAAAATATGTGTGGACGATCGTGTTGCCTTGAGGACAAAAAATCGACAATTAATGAAAACAATTGAGGATCTTCAAATGGAAGCGTGCGAAAAGCTTCACATGAATAAAACATGTATTCATTCAGTAGGAGATCAACGAAATAAATTTGAGGAAGAGCCGGATGATTATGATAAGAAAGGGGAGAAGAATATAACATCAACTATCATAATTGAACAATCGCTAAATCAAAAGAAAAGTATGGGTGGGAATGATGATACTGGGATCGCGGGATGATGTCGTTATCAATGTGAGTATCGAAGCCGATTTGGGGGACATCTAAGAACCGAGAAACATAAGAAGCGGAAGAGAAAAATAAATAGCCAATATCGCTCGAGAATATATTGGTAAAAATTATGCACCGATTAATACATTATATTTTGAATAATATATTAATCACGCCGGAGGTTTGCGATGATACCCCAGTACGATTTGAACTGTTTAGCAGCATATTCAAACCGGCTAGAATATGATGCTATTGACATCGAACTCAAGACAGATCAATACATCCCGGACATCGCGGAATATCAAACACTACTTTAATTCGTCACTATTGAAGGTAACTGACATAGAATTTAATTAATTTATGATGCGATTTTTTTCAAAAAAGAATATAGAATTTAAATATATATAATGAAGTTTAACTGCGAACTATGTGGTTTTGAATGTGAGTATAGAAGTGAATTTCTGACACATACAGGAACCGCCAAACATATCAAACGGACGAAGGAAAAAGATGAGGAGAAAAAATTTGAATGCGTTGTGTGTAATTATAAATGTAAGTATAGGAGTGAATATGAGAAACATACACGAACAGCTAAACATATCAATCAGGTAAAGGAGAAAGAACTTGTAGGTGCGCCGATAGATGAACAGATCAATCAGATAAAGGTGAAAGAACTTGTAGCTGCGTGTGTTGATGAACAGATCAATCAGATAAAAGTGAAAGAACTTGTAGGTGCGTGTGTAGATGAACATCTCAAAAAAATAGATGAGAATAATAACAAACATTTATTAGAAAAAATTCAACAATTGATAGAAGAGAAGAATCAACTATTAGTGGAAAAAAATGAAGTAGCTAAAGGTGCTAAAGAATATATTGGTAAATACAATAAAGCATGTCTACAAAATGACCGATTAAGAACAAAAAATAGAGCCCTTGTCAAATCATATAAGAGCTTCCTTAATCAAAAAAATGTTGTAGTTTCAAAAGAAGTATTCCAAGATCAAATTAATGAATTTGAGGAAAAGCCTGATGATTATGATGAGGAGGACGATATGGATATCACGGAAGAAATCATAAGTGAACAAGCGATAAATCAAAAAGATACAATAGTTACAAAGAATGATCTTGAATCAGAAGATTGCAAAACATCGGACACAGTTGAATCTTTTGACGGAGATGAACAAATAATTTATGATGATAAATTATCAGGAAAAATAAAAAAAATATCACCATTCAAATATGTGAAGGTACCAGCACGCACTCGTGAGAAAGTATGGCTTAAATATAATGGGAGGACATTTGATGCTCCTTGTTATGTATGTTCAGATAATATAACAAATAATAATTATGAATGTGGGCACATTATATCAAGAGCAGATGGCGGAGAAGTAGAAATAGATAATTTGAGACCAATTTGTAGACCTTGCAATTTATCCATCAAATGTCAAAATATGCGTGAATATGTTCAGATTTATGAATGTAAATCTCGCTTGTTAGCAGAACAAAGTACTGTGACCGCAGTATAATTGCGAAATTATCAGGGATATTTACCTGATGCTGATTTTCGCGGGAGATCTTTATTTTTTGTTATAAATATTAATAATAATTATTTATATTTATTCACACTAGAATGCGGGGTAATAAATTGAGTAGGGATGGAGATCATAACAAGAGGACACTAAATTTATTATATATGGATTCATGACCATTCATGCACTTTCTCAAAATGTTTTTATTGATGGGGTAATGAATTTAATCTAGTGGCAATTAAAAAAAGAAATTATCCGTGGAAGGCGCATGGTTTGGGAAGTATATGATAGCGTTTAGATAAGCCCAAACGACGATTTTATAATATTTTAAATCATAGAAATGACTAATCCCATATTGAGATAATATAAAACGATTCGTATTTCAGATGTTGGTCGTCATAATTACATGTTTCAGAAACCATTTAATTAAACATAACTATATCATCGGTGACATGGAATAATGATTATGATATCAAAGTTGGCATTAATTTTCTCCGCAGTCCTTAGGATGTATGATTCCCTCTCTTGAGCATACGTTTGTTTAAATCATTAGATTCCAACATATGTAATAAGAGATGACTTTTTGCATTGATACACCGCGTAAAAAAGAATATGCCTTGCAATATTTTTGAATTAGGAGGCTGTCACCCCGCGGTGTGTTTACGTATGGATGTTAGTATTATATATATTTCCGCGGTGCTTGGAATGCATGTTTTCTCTCTTCGGGCATATGTTTGTTTAAATCCTTATGATTCCAATATATGTAATAAGAGATGACTTTTTGCATTGATACACCGCGCTTAAAAAGTATATATGCTTACAAATAATTTGGATTAGGAGGGAGTCACCCCGTTGTTTATGTCTGGGTGGTGGTATTATATATATTTCCGCGGTGCTTGGGATGCATAATTTTATCTCTCGAGCATACGTTTGTTTAAATCCTTCTGAATGTAACATATGAAATTAGAGAAGATTTTTGCATTGATACACCACGTTTAAAAAGTCTATATTCTTACAAATAATTTGGATTAGGAGGCAGTCATCCCGTTGTTTATGTCTGGGTGGTGGCATTATATATAATTCCGCGGTGCTTGGGATGCATGATTTTATCTCTTGAGCATATGTTTGTTTAAATCTTTGTGAATGTAACGTATGAAATGAGAGATGATTTATGCATTGCAGTACTCCGCGTGAAAAGTCTATATATTGATAACAATTGATACTTTTGACGATATATAAATCGTGATCCAAACTATCAAACATAGAATATTATGAATAAGAAACTCAATACATGTAAAAACCAGGGAGTTGATTGAGGTCCTAATTGAGTTATTCGCGGTTCATTGAGGGGGTTATTGAGGGAGATTATTGAGGAGGTTATTGAGGGAGTTCATTGAGGTCCTAATTGAGTTATTCACGGTTAATTGAGGGGGTTATTGAGGGAGATTATTGAGGAGGTTATTGAGAGGGTTATTAGGGGGTTATTGAGGGAGTTCATTGAGGTCCTAATTGAGTTATTCGCGGTTCATTGAGGGGGTTATTGAGGGAGATTACTGAGGAAATTATTGAGAGGGTTATTAGGGGGTTATTGAGGGAGTTCATTGAGGTCCTAATTGAGTTATTCGCGGTTCATTGAGGGGGTTATTGAAGGAGATTATTGAGGAGGTTATTGAGAGGGTTATTGAGGGGGTTA
>Ga0206990_1042_pt1 | contig 29212 bp, 23 predicted proteins | sample Alteio_BWMinCont_8_FD_153283 | JGI IMG/M metagenome (GOLD analysis project Ga0206990, IMG submission 153283) | Enriched cells from forest soil in Barre Woods Harvard Forest LTER site, Petersham, Massachusetts, United States -... | ecosystem: Environmental > Terrestrial > Soil > Temperate forest >... | reverse complement strand
AATCTTGAACTTATCTGTTTCTTTCATTTTTTTATTAACAATGCATTTTGATGTTATGTTAAATGTCTATTAACCTCAAAAAGTTATATGTCACTATATGTCGCACTTTTTCACGTTTCACTTTTCGAAAAAATGACACTTTAGTTATTGATAATCAAGAAGTACAATGCAATTCGTATCTATATTAAATAGAGTTATAAGTTTGCTCTAATATTAATAATATTATATATAATTAGTTAAATATTTTTCTAAAAGTCATTGACTTTTGGGGAACAAAACAAAATTTCGGTAGTGGTTAAGTTTGAATTTTAATATTTTACAAGGATACGAAGATAGTGCTTACCTTTGTTCCATGAAACACCCGAAACGCCCAAAAGATATCATAGATTATCTTAAAAGTAAATGAAAATAATTCTATCATTATTAGGAGTAATAATAGTAGTATTTGGTTGCAATGCTCAGCAGGTAGAGCACCCAAAGAAGAAGCTGATTTTTAAAAATTCTGATAGCTCTTATTATCGTGTTTATTCAGATACATCTTCCATAAATAATGAGACATATTCAGTAGATAGTTTTGCATATAAAAATGTAACGTATTCAAGAGAATCAATAACTAATGATAAGGGTAATGAATGGTATATAGTTAAGAAAACAAACTATATAAACTATGTTGCTAATATGGAAGGTCAATATTCTAAATTTAATCTCAATATTTATAGTATTAAACCCACAGGGCTTGTTCAATCAATCACAAAAAATTCTGATGAGATTTTTATAAATGAGAATTATATTAGCACGATTAAACATGGATGTTGTGGTGTTAATAATACCGGAGAGTTGTCAACTATTTGGGATAATAAAACCTTTTTAAAGTACGATACAAAATACTTTTGCGTAGAAATTGGTGGTGGAATATTTAAGTTGTATTTTGGTTATGTAGGTAGCCCAAATGAAAAAGATACTACGAAAGGTATATTATATTATGTTATAGCTACAGGTGAGCGAATAAAAGGTATTGCAGACATAAGGTATACCTACAAATACCATAGTGCGGGGAAAGTTATATTTAAAGCAAAGACTTTCGTAAAGGTTGGCGAAATGGAAGTAGGGTCTGATGCATCAGGATATGTATACTACCTATCCAATAAAATGCACTTAATTAAAACTGGGGAACAGGGATGGAAACCTGAAGGTCAGAATTACGAGGAGTTGGGTTTATATTTATCGGGTACTAAAACTACACTTAATGATATTACCATTACTCCCCTGCAAATAAGGTCTTGGAGCGATACTGCTAAACCGATTTCTATTCCAATTATACATGGATATTTATATGGAGATTCTGTAAATACGGAGAGAACTATATATATTAAATAAACTTCTCACTTTTTTGAGCATAAGCTGTGCTTAATGCCAGTAAAATCTACGTATCCTTTATAACTTATAGCTTATATCTATTTTAGCTATTTTTGAGAAATAAAGCCTTGCTGAATGTCCGATATTCTTTTTTGTGCCTTTTATACTCTGCTATTCTCCGCCATAATTATGCGGAGCAAGTGGTTCAGCGCAGGCACCCTAAATAACAAATACTTTCTTGGGGCTTTTTATTTAAAACTTTTATTCGGGCTTGTGCTTTGGTACATCTATACGCACATTTACCAAAACCGCTCCACCAGCGATATTTTTAAATATTACGAGGATTCCAACGTGCTGTTTGCTGCTCTGCATACAAGCGCAAAAGACTACCTCACCATGCTCACCGGCATTGGTGATTCAAGCCCCTATTACCAGGACATATATCACCACATGAACAACTGGTTTAACGGGTATGACAGCACCCTATATTACAGCAGCCATTTTATCATTCGTGTAAATGCGCTTTTCATGCTCTTTTCACTGGGGCATTACGGGGTTCATGTTATCTTTATGTGCTTTATCTCATTTACAGGGCTCACCAATTTTTATAAGGCCTTCCTGCCATTTCTGCAGGAAAAAAGCAAACTGCTTTTCGTCGCGATTTTCCTTTTTCCATCCGTTATTTTATGGAGCTCCGGAGTCTTGAAAGAAGGCTTTATCTGGCTGGGATTGGGATTATCTATTTACTATTTCTTTAAATTAATTGATAGCTCCCATAAATCAATCGGAAATATCTTATATCTCATAGCTTATAGCTTGATAGGGATTATTATTCTGTTTGAATCAAAAGCCTACGTGCTGATTTGTATCTTTCCCTGTTTTGTTGCCCAACTCCTTATTAATAAAATCACGTTCTGCAAAGCTCGTCCCATTATAACATACATCATTGTTTTATTACTCTACATAGGCAGTTCAGCCCTCCCGCACATTCTTTTTAATTCGGTTAGCCCCCTTAAAATGATTGCCGATAAACAAACCGATTTCAACCGCTTAAGCCGGGGAGGAATTTATCTTTCAAAGATCAAAGACTCTTCACAATATGCATTTATTCCTGTTAAAGATTCAATAAATATTCTTCCGCTCACCCCCCACGCTGACAGCCTGCTTCACCAAAAAGGGGTGCAATATCTTGTCAATAATCCCTTTTGGTATAATGAATTTAAAACGAGAAATAAAGTTCCTTATATGCTGCGTAAAGGCACGCCCTACAGTAGTTTTAAGATTCACACACAAGATACTATTCATTTAACCGCAAGCGACAGCACCCCATACTGTGTATACATATATACAGAAACAGCCAAAAGCGGCCTGTTTATTCAACCTATAAAACCAAGGCTATTCTGCCTTTTACGGAATATCCCTCAAGCCCTCAAAATAGTCATGCTCCTACCCTACCCCTGGCAGCTCCACTCAGCTATGACAGCCATTTATTGTGCTGAAAATTTAATTATATTACTACTGATGATTGCAGCTCTTTTTTTTATTAAAAAGCCCAAGCATGCAGATTTGGTGCTGTTCTGCCTGATTTATTGCTTGCTCATGCTTATACTAATCGGCCTGGTAACCCCTATTTTCGGCGGAATAGAGAGGTACAAATCGGTGGTTATTCCTTTTATGTTTATTTTGCTGTTGCTAATTACGGATACGGATAAAATTTCACAACGGTTTAAACTAAAGAAATAAAGCAGCATTTCGTGTCGAAAATTTCAGATAAATTATTTCAAAAAAAGTCGCAGGAACAGATCCTCGCCCAGCTTGAAAAGGATGAGCATGGCGAACATGGCAATCACCTGAACAGGGTGCTTTCTGTAAGAGACCTCACAGCGCTCGGAATTGCTGCTATTATTGGAGCCGGAATCTTTTCAACGGTCGGGAAAGCCTGTTATTTTGGAGGGCCTGGTGTTATCTTCCTGTTTATTATTACAGCTGTTGTATGTGCCTTTTCAGCCTTATGTTATGCTGAGTTTGCCTCCCGTGTTCCTATTTCAGGCAGTGCCTATACCTATTCTTATGTGGCTTTTGGCGAAATTATTGCCTGGATAATCGGTTGGGACCTGATCATGGAATATGCCATCGGCAACATTGTTGTGGCCAATTCCTGGTCGAGCAACTTCACCAGCTTTTTAGATAAAATGAATGCAGGGATACATCAGCGCTTCCCTAATAGCGGCATCAATCTTCACATTCCCGATTACCTTGCCAACAGCACCCGGCAAATATATTTAGCCCATAACTCCTTTGTAGAACTTACCGCCAAACACTTACCCATTCCGGCAGATATTGCAGGCATGAACGCCCTCTGGAATTCAGCTCCCCATATAGGTTCTATTCCATTCATAATTAATCTTCCGGCGCTCATAGTAACTTTTTTTATAACCTGGCTGGTATTTGTCGGCATACGCGAATCGCGCACTTCCAGCAACCTGATGGTGGCCTTCAAGCTCATTGTAATAATGCTCGTAATTGCTATCGGGTTTTTCTATGTGAATACTGCCAACTGGACACCATTTGTACCAAATGGTTTTGGAGGGGTTATGCGGGGTGTATCCGACGTATTCTTTGCTTATATTGGTTTTGATGCCATCTCCACTACGGCAGAAGAATGCAAAAATCCTCAACGCGACCTGCCACGGGGAATGATGTATTCGCTTATCATCTGTACGGTATTATATATTGTTTTAGCTCTGGTATTGACAGGAATGGTGAACTATACCCACCTCAACGTAGGCGATTTTCTGGCTGATGCCTTTCATCAAAACGGGTTGAACTGGCTTAGCGGTATAATAGCGCTGAGTGCCGTAATTGCAACCACAAGCGTATTACTGGTATTCCAGCTTGGCCAGCCCAGGATATGGATGAGCATGAGCCGGGACGGTTTATTGCCTAAGCGCTTTTCAAAGCTGCATCCTAAATACCATACCCCCGGATTCTCCACTATTATAACCGGATTGATGGTTGGCATACCTGCCTTATTTCTCGATTCGGATTTGGTTACGGACCTGACAAGCATTGGCACTCTTTTTGCATTTGCACTGGTTTGCGGAGGTATTCTGCTATTACCACGGACGGAAAAAGAAAAAGGCAAATTCCGTGTTCCATTTATAGGTGGAAAGTACCTGCTTGGCATACTACTGCTTATAGTCGCAGGACTTGCACTTCATTTTAATAAAGATAGTTGTTATGATTTTACTCACTCCCTCTCCATAAAACCGGCTGATGAATTGGTAAGCTCATTAAATCCGAACGAGTTTTACCAATTGACCTTACAAACCAAATTAACCCATGAACCGGACAGGATAACCAGCCCGCCGATAAGCAAGGATTCTGCAATCAAATATCTCTCAAGCCTGGATGACAACCAATATACATCTATAGTAAGAAGCTTAAATGCACCCGAAACCGAAAAATATGACAGCGGCTGGGGCGTATTTTCGGGCAATATCACCTTCTGGGTTTTCGTTTTACTATCCATCGTTATGACGGTTGCAAGCTTTATCAAAAACCTCTCTCTCATACCCGTTTTAGGGCTTCTTTCCTGCTTTTACCTTATCACAGAGCTCGGGCCAACCAACTGGTTACGGTTTATTGTCTGGCTCATAATCGGCATGGTGATATACTTCGTCTATGGCATTAAAAACAGCCGATTGAGGGCAAATTTGTAACTTTGCATATTGAAACAAAAGCAGGGCATACGTCGTATGCAGGATAAATCTTATATCGTAAACTTTTCCCGGATGCAAGGCAGGAAAATTCTTGGCTTACTAATTTTTATTAATCTGCTGATAACCAGTAAATCTTTTTGCCAGGATGACCCCATGTATTTATATCGTGAAGGAACGGTAGCATCACCCAAGGTATTTCATGAATACCATAACAGGCCCTGGAAAACAAGTATTGATGCGGGAATAGTCTTTAGTTTTGCAGGCGTTCCGGGCATATATTCTAATTATGTGAATGGAGTTTCCGGATCTACAGGCTATACATTTGGACTTATAGAAGAGATCCCGGTTCAAAAACGCAGCTATATTGATGTCGGAATAGAAATTTTGCAAGATGGGCTATCCTTCAATTCGTACTTTTTTGCCCCCGGCGCTTCCTTTCTGTATGACGGTACTGAAGTATACACCCACTCTATCAGCATGAACGAAATCCAAGTACCCGTATTATATAAATTCCCGCTCGGTCCCCTTGACCGTAAATATCGCAGTGTATATATGACCTTTGGAGCTAAATTCAGGTATATTTCTTATACCAATTCGTCTGTTACAAATGATTCTACAGGCTTCCTTGTATATGAAGGACAAAAAGATGTCACTTCCCTTTTTAAGCTATTTTCACCATTTGGCAGCTCAATTTTAGAAGCAAGCATAGCATACCAACGCAATACCAGGAAAAAAATAAGAAGAGGGTGGTACATGAACCTTGAATATGACTATGGGCTTTCGCCGCTGATATACTCAGGCAACAGGGCGGGCTCTAATGATGTTGTTTTTCGCTTAAATACTCTTATATTTAAAATAGGAAAGATTTTTTAGAATTACCGGCCTCTTGTCCTAACCCTTTTTATTTTTCATTTGCAAAAAAATAAAACTACTTACAGGCGACTTATCATATGGCTGCTGGCTCTGCCGCTGACAGCCTTGTTCCTGCAAAATTTTGTGGGTGAAACTTATTTTATCCCTTCCTCCTCTATGGAAGATGAACTTCTTGCAGGCGATTTTGTATGGGTTAATAAATTTACTTACGGTGCAAGGTTTCCGGAAACAATTTTATCACTTCCTTTTAGTAAAAACACATTGCCTTTTTCTGAAACTAAGCCATCTTATTCAACCTGGATTGAATTACCTTATTTGCGACTTCCCGGGTTTGAAAAAATTAAAAGAAACGACGTTATTGTTTTTAATTTTCCTGCAGAAGATGGCCCCCCCATAGATAAAAAAGCCAATTTTGTAAAACGCTGTATTGGCTTGCCCGGCGATACGATTGAAATAAATGACAAAACTGTTTTAATTAACAGGGCAACAATAGCCCCCCTGTCAAAAGTAAAATATTCGTATGAGGTTTTTGCAACAATTGACAGCCTGGGCGCTTATCTTTATAAAACCTTGCATGTAACGGAAGGCGAAATGATTTCATCGGATAACAAGTATATTTTCCTGATGACAGAAAAAGAAGCTGACTCGGTAAGTAAAATGAGCAATATACTTCTTGTAAAGCGCCTGTCAGTGCAATATCCCACCACCGACATGTTCCCCGGAGGGATATTTTCCTTTTGGAATAAGGATAATTACGGTCCCCTGCTTATACCCAAAAAAGGCATGACTATTCACCTGAACATCGACAGCCTGGTAACCTATGCAAGAATAATTACCACATATGAAAAACACAGTTTGAATATTCAACACGACTCTATTTTTATTGACGGGCGCCATGCTACAACCTATACTTTTAATATGAATTACTATTTTGTACTTGGCGATAACAGGGACAATTCCGACGATTCCCGCTTTTGGGGTTTTGTTCCCGAAAACTATATTATCGGCAAGGCATCCTTTGTGTTTTTTTCACTTAAACAAAACCCTAATAAATCGGGATGGAAAGGTATTAACTGGCCCCGCTCATTCACTTCTATCAGGTAATAGAATAAATTTGCACGCTATATGTGTATAATTAATCCGTTTTCTGCTTTAAGGCCTGCTCCCGATAAAGTATCTAAAGTTGCCTCGCATTCGGTTGAGCGATATTCAAAAGAAGAAATAAAGCAAGTACTTGCTCATAATCCAATTTCTTTCCTGCAAGTAATTAATCCGGTAGATACTACACAAAATACCACAATGCATCTTAACAACATAAAAGGGAAACTGCAGGAGTTTGTTGCCCAAAAAATATTTATTCAGGATGACTCATCCTGTTTTTATATATACCGGCAAATAAAAAACGGTCGCCATCATTTAGGAATCATTGGATTGGCATCGGTAGAAGACTATAACAACAGTTCAATAAAAATACATGAGCAAACGCTTGCGCAAAGAGAAGAAAAACTAAAAGAATATTTGGATGTTTGTGAATTTAATGCGGAGCCTGTTTGCCTTACTTATCCGCATAATAAAGGATTGAATGAGATAATGCAGGCGAAAACAAAAGAGGCTCCTGTTTATGATTATGAAATTGACGGAATAAGCCATGCTGTTTGGATTGTAAACAAGCCAGGGGAAATAGAATTGATACAAAAGCTTTTCAAAAACATACCTGCAATATATATAGCAGACGGCCATCACAGGGCTGCCTCATCAGCAAGGCTGGCTGAAATGAGGAAATCTGCTAATCCAAAACATACCGGAAAAGAAGCTTATAATTTTTTTACAGCTGCTCTTTTTGCCGATGATGAACTGACTATTTTCAGCTATAATCGCATAGTTAAAAGCCTTAACGGGCTTACTGTTGATGCATTTTTAAACGAACTTAGAAAAAACTTTCGTGTATCTTTAATAACTGAAAAAGCAAATGAACCTGACAAGAATTCGCTTTTTCTTTACTTAGAAAAAAACTGGTACAACATTATGCTTGGTGACTTGAAACGCCAACCAAACGATCCTGTCAATAACCTGGATGTAAGCATACTCTCAAATTATATATTATCACCTTTACTTGGAATTAAAGACTTGAGGCACGATCACAGAATTTCATTCATACCCGGTATTAAAACAGCTGATGCTATTGAAAAGATTGTTGATTCGGGAAAAGCCACTGCTGCTTTTTGTCTTTATCCTGTTTCTTTTGAAGAGCTTATATTGGTTGCCGATTCAGGTAAAGAAATGCCTCCAAAATCAACCTGGATAGAACCTAAACTAGAAAGTGGATTGCTGATCTACTCGCTTTAAGCAAATACAAATTAGAACTTAGACCTGCCCCTTCTGTGGTGGTTATCGATATGATAATTTGCACAAAGGAACATGAACATATAGGTATCATTATGGGTAGGGTCACCACGTTCAGCACCAATCAAATCCTGATCAGGAATAAATCCAAGTACAGGATGTGAAAAATAGGCTGCAGTTGAACCTTTATACTGTTGAATTTCACTGGGGCTAAAATAAGTTCCGTGTGTATCGTCAATATAGTCTGTACTGGTCCAAAGCCTATCAGAAAACTCAATTCCAATGCTCCAATTATCATCTATTTTCCATTTTACTCCTATTCCGGCAGGAAAACAAATAGCGAACGGGGAGTATTCTGGCGGACCACCCGGCAAACCTTCACCTTCTGTGCTTAATGGGCGGAGGCTATACCATTCGCCATTGATGTATTTACCTTCAGGATTAAAATAAAAACCTCCTACTCCCGCAAAAATATAACAATCCCATGACCCGGTATGAAACCCGTGTGCGTGCCTGATTTTATAACGATGGCCTTCCTGGTTATATTGATAAAAGTGATATTCGAATTGAGCTGAAGGTTCAAAAATCCAGGTTTTAAAATTTTGATTGCGGTTAAACCTGATCGGGTCACTGCTTAAGTCATCATTCCCGTAAAGCTCTCCAATAGTAAGTATTCCCTTTACTGAAAATGCATGGTTAAGACGTTTCCGGTATCCTAAAAATCCACCGAAACGAATAGCTCCGGGGTTAAAATCTCTTAGAAAGTGGGTACCATTGGATGGAGAGCCGCCTAAATCAGTGAGTGCACTTGAAAGCCCAAGACCAACGCAATATTCGTCCCTGTTTAAGGATTCATTAAGTCGTACCTGAGAATATCCTGTTAAGGAAACAAGAACAACTAAGATTAAAAATGATAGTATTTTCTTCATATCTGATGCTGCAAAAGTAATAATTTTTTGAATAAAATGTACTTTTTTTTGATTTTTTTATACACACAGGCATATTATTGTTAATAAATTAGCTTATCCCGGCGTATACTACTGTATAATTTCTTTTATTTTTTGCAATATTTCGTTGTTTATTATTTTCTTACAGTCGAGTACTTTAAGGTTATCCTTTAATTGTCCGGCATTGGAAGCGCCCAATATTACGGTGCTTACATTTTGATTGGATAAACACCATGCAAGCGACAAATGATTAAGCTGAACACCGAGTTCAGCTGCGAGTGTTGAAAGCTTTTTAACCTTATTGAGTTTTTTTTCACCCTCATCCCCCGAAAGGGAGTCTTTTAACCAGCTTAATGAGGGTTGATTTAGACGTGAATCTTTCGGTATCCCATTATTGTATTTGCCTGTTAATACTCCGGATGCTAATGGTGACCAAGTAGTTAGACCTAATCCTATTTCTTTATAGAGGGAAGCAAATTCGGTCTCTACTTTGTCTCTGTGTAACAGATTGTACTCGGGTTGTTCCATAGTGGGCGGTACGAGCATATATTTTCGAGCTATGTTGTATGCTTCTTTTATAGATTCCGCACTCCATTCCGAAGTTCCCCAATATAAAACCTTACCCTGGTGTATAAGGTCTGTCATTGCTCTCACTGTTTCCTCTACAGGTGTTTCAGGGTCGGGACGATGGCAAAAATACAAGTCAAGGTAATCTACTTGCAGTCGTTTCAAGGCTGCACTACATGCTTCCATAATGTGTTTCCGGCTCAACCCCTTTTGATTGGGCAGCTTGCCTCCCCAAAAAACTTTACTGGAAACTACATAACTGGTGCGGTCCCAACCCACTTTCTTAAATATGTTTCCCATAACTGTTTCTGCCCTGCCACTGGCATATACTTCAGCATTATCGAAAAAATTTATACCCGAATCGTAAGCCACATTCATGCATTCTATGGCAGTCTTATCATCTATCTGGCTGCCAAAAGTAACCCAGGCTCCAAATGAAAACTCACTTACCTTTAATCCTGAATTTCCCAGCCTTCTGTATTCCATATTTCAAAAAATAAAATTATTTTGATTCGCTTCCCATTTTGCAAGTGTGTGCCCGGTGAGAGACTCGAACTCTCAAGGATTTAACTCCAACGGCTTCTGAGACCGCAACGTTTGCCAATTTCGCCAACCGGGCAATACCAGTGTAAAGGAGAAAGTTTAAAGTGCTGCGGTTTTTACTTTTAACTTTCTCCTTTTACCTTATTGTGTGCCCGAAGCGAGACTCGAACTCGCACACCATTACTGGCGCCACCCCCTCAAAGTGGTGCGTCTACCAATTTCGCCATCCGGGCATAACGTAATTCTATCAACCTGATAAAATTAGGGGTACAAAGATAATCACAGATTTAATATAGCATATAGAATTAATCTGGCATCTGCCAAAGAGGCTTTTTTGCGGAAGATTCCTTATCATTTTTCAAAACTTCAAAACAAAAATTAAAAGCAATGTTATCTCTTCTGGGAGTATTTATAAAGATTAACCCGCCCCCATTAATTATTTAAAACGTATTTTTGCGGGCCAAACTAAAACACAATCCGGATACTTTTAAAAATCGGGGTAACCATAGTGGCCGGTCTAAAAACAATAGAATAAGAACTGTGAATAGGTACCTTACTCCCTTACTAATATTGGTCTTCGTCTTTATTACCTCATTTTCAATTACCGCCCAGCATAAAGATACAATTGTGCAATATGCAAGCGCAAAAGAAAGAGTTGCCGACAGCCTTAACAGGCAACAAGATATCTTTGATTTGTTCAATAAAATTTTTGGTGCGCATATTTCATCCAAGCCCGATACATTAAAGCTCAGGCCCGGCAAACTTTTTTTTGCATTGGTTCCTGCTATTGGATATACCTTAGAAGGCAACTGGCTTGCCAATGTTTCGCTTAACACATCCTTTTACACAGCAAATCCCTCATCGACCAATCTTTCAACCATTAATTATGGAACCCAATATGATTTAAACCACCAGCTTATTGTCCCGGTAATTTCTGACCTTTGGTTAAAAAATAATACGATTAACTTACTGGGCGATTGGCGTTATTATATATATCCGTCCTATACATACGGCTTGGGCGGAAATACATCATTATCAAATTCAGACCTTATAGACTATTCCTACATTCGCTTTTACCAGGAGGTATTAGGGCATTTCAATTCATTTTTCTATTTTGGCGGCGGTTTTAATTACGATGATCATTTCTTCATAAAAGAAGAGGGAACCAATCCGGACTATAACGCTTATACCAGAGGTGCGACTCAAACAATTTCATCGGGTCCTGTAGTTCACTTTATGTACGACAGCAGATCAAATATCAATAATCCGATAGATGCATTTTATGGAAGCGTAACCTATAGGTACAGCCCTACTGTATTAGGAAGTACGCAGCAATGGCAATCTGTTTTCCTGGAATTTAAAAAATATATAAAATTATGGCCATCCTCGCCTAATGTGCTTGCCTTATGGAGTTGGAATGTATTTACATTTGGAGGAAATGCTCCTTATTTTGACATGCCAAGCAATGGCTGGGATATTAATAACAATTCAGGCAGGGGATATATACAAGGCCGGTTCCGCGGACAAAATATGATTTACGATGAAGCTGAATATCGTTTCCGCATTACCGGTAATGGATTGTTGGGTGGCGTATTATTTGCAAATGCTGAAAGTGTAACGCAGTATCCAAATAATAAGTTCGAATATATTGATCCGGGCTATGGAGTCGGGTTACGTTTAAAAATGAATAAATATTCCGATGTAAACCTATGCTTTGATTATGGTTTCGGGATAATGGGCTCGAGGGGTTTATTTGTTAACCTTGGGGAGGTATTTTAAGATGGCCTAATCAGGCATAAAAACAATAAAAAAGGGGAATAGCCTGATGGATATTCCCCTGAAAGTATTATAGTATATAATTACTTAGTCTCTGTACTCGTTGCCGCCGCTTTTGCGGAAGTTGCTTCTGCCGCCGCCGTTGCCTCCGTTGCCACCACCTTCAGTTCTTGGTTTAGCAACTGAAACGGTAATGTTGCGTCCTTCGAAATCCTTTTGGTCAAGTTCACCAATGGCTTTCTGACCATCTTCATCGTTTTTCATTTCAACGAAACCGAAACCTCTGGATTTTCCGGAGAATTTGTCGGTGATAACTTTGGTGGATAATACTTCACCATACTGTTCGAATAGATTTTTTAAGTCTTCGCTGCGAACCTTAAAATTCAAGTTGGATACAAAAATGTTCATGATAAAAAAATAAAATTAATAAATAAAAAAACTCTAATCTGAATCCTGGACAAATGCAACGATTTTGTATTTTTTCGTCATGCCTGCTTTTGGGTTCAGATAATTGGGTGCAAATGTACTATTTTTATTGTGAATAACAATAATTTTATTATTTAAGATATTTTATACTACACTGCATTACCTTGCAGATAACCATTAGCAATATAAACATATTGATATTCTGAATTTTACATATAAAAATTATCAATTGTCGATTTAAAGAGATAACTCTATTGCCTGCATTAATTACTTTTGTCCGCCATTAAAATATGAGAAACGCAATCATCCTAAGCCTTCTGTTAAACTTTTATCTTGCCGGCTGTGGCGGAAATACAGACTATACACCAAAAAGAACGGGCTACTTCCGCATTGCTTTACCGGAAAGAAAATATACTACTTACAACTCTGACTGCCCTTTTGTTTTTGAATATCCTGTTTATGCATCCGTAGATTCAGTTTCGGGCCACCCCTACTGGTTAAACATCGTATTTCCCCGCTTCAGGTGCAACGTATATATGAGCTACATTACAATTGATACAAATCTGGAATCCTTACTGGAAGAGTGCAGGAAATTTGTGGTGGAACATGAAGTAAAAGCATCGGCTATCAACCAACAGGAAGTGACAAATACCAAAGATAAAATATATGGAATGATATACGATATTGAAGGTAATGCCGCTTCCAATATGCAGTTTTATCTTACCGACAAGACCCATAATTTTGTAAGGGGAGCCTTATACTTTTATGCTGTCCCTAATAAAGATTCGTTACAGCCTGTGGCTAATTTTGTAAAAGAAGACATAAACCATTTAATACAGACATTCAGGTGGAAAAACCCGAAAAGTGCATCACCTCCCACCTTAATACATTAATTCTATAATGAAACGCAGCAGCCAACGCATATTATTAATAGGCGTTATTCTTTTGTTTCAATTCAACCTTAAAGGGCAAGATAGCATACGGAAAGGCTCATGGTTAACGCTTAACCTTCATTATGGTTTTATCCTGCCTGTATACACAAGCAGTATGAACATCCTTATCCAGGGCCATGTACCGGGCTTTGAATTGGACTATATGAATAAACCCGCCTGCGAAAATAATTGGTTATCGGCCTATCATTGCCCTGAAACGGGGGTCGCTTTTTTTTCCGCATACCTGAACAACCCGGCCCAGTTGGGAAATGAATATGGAATGTATCCTTATATTAATTTTCATTTGAACAGGGGCTTTAAAGAAAGGCTGTATTTCCGCTTTGGTATTGGCCTGGCCTATATGCCCGTTACATTTAACCGACTTGATAATCATAAAAATGATGTGATAGGCACGCACATTGACGCTATTTTTAATTTCCGGTTTAATTACCACATTTACTTATCGGATAAAATGCGATTAGAAACCGGCTTCGGGTTAACCCATTGTTCAAACGGTGCATTTAAAACTCCAAATCTGGGCATCAATCTTATTACTGCAAACACAGGCCTTTCATACTATCTTGGGAGCCCAAAGTATTGCCCTGTAAGATCATATATTGATACCACGAAAACAAAAAAAATAGAAAGCGATATTTTTGCCACCGCAGGCCTCTCTGAAATTGAACCTCCTGACGGACGCCAATACCCCAACTTCACCTTGTCTTATATTGCATTCCGCAAACTGAGCTGTAAGAGCAAATTAGGCCTGGGCCTGGATATTTTTTACAATGAAGCAAACATAGCAAGAATGGATAACGATACTGCATCATTATTTAAAAACAATATTAATAACACCCAAATAGGATTGAAAGCGGCCTATGAAATAACCATTAATAAGTTATCTTTACCTCTTGAACTGGGAGGCTATGTTTATACTAAATATACAGGTAACGGAGTTATCTATAACCGGATAGGGATACGCTATTATGCCGGCAAACATGTTATAGCCAACCTTACCTTGCTTACCCACTATATAAAAGCAGATTTTATAGAATGGGGCATTGGATATAAATTATAAATAATAAGTTACGTGTATGCGATATTATTTTAAAATTATACTTTTTATAAGCATGGTCACTCTGGGATGGTCCTGCGGAAAAACACCCGTGTGCGATTGTTTTGACAGTGCAGGTAAAGAAGCTTCCCAGGTAAGGGTTGTTCCATACTTTACCCAGGTTACCATAAATGATAACATAAACGCCTATATAACTATAGGTTACCCTGAGCAGTTAACTATTGAAGGCGGCGGCAACCTTATTTCGAATATTGGTGCCAATGTAAGCGGCGAGGTACTATCATTAAAAAATAATAATATTTGCAATTGGCTGCGCAGCTATAAAAAAAGCGTGATAAATGTCTATATCACCATGCCACAGCTTACTAACTTGACAAATTCAGGATATGGAACGATACAAAGCCAAGGCGTAATAAATGTTGACTCGCTGATGCTTATTACTACTAATTCCCCGGGGGATATTGACCTTACCGTTAACTCAAAAATTATTGTCGGACAAATGTTCGGAACAGCTGATTTAACGCTCACAGGGCAATGCCAAACATATGAAATGAACTACTATGGAGGAACGGGGTTTATTTACAACAGTAATCTTGCTGTTTCAAATTATCTTTATTTATCTTCCAACTCTACGGGCGACTCCTATATAAATTGCGCCAGCGGGGGTTATCTGCAGGTTGTTACATATGGGCAAGGAAATGTTTATTATTCAGGCGCGCCATCAACTGTTCAATATGCTTCAAAAGGTGGCTCAGGCCAGTTGATTAAGGAATAATTTAAGCCTCTTCATTTTATCTTCATAAAATAATACTTCTTTTGGAATATTTTTAATTAGTAATGAACCAACACAGCAGAACATGAAAAAACTCAGTCTAGTTATAGCTTCCCTTGCATTATTTACAGGAATTTCGTTTGCAGCTTCTTTCCAGGTCAAGCAGGATGCAAAGGCAAAGACAGAAAAAAAATCAGCAAAAAAAACCGACAAAAAAGAAGTAAAAAAAGTTCCTGCACGGAAAACAGTGACTCAAAAATCGCCTGCCGCTAACAGTCCTGCCAAGTAATAGCCTCATTTAACCATCATAAAAAATCCTTGCCATAGCCGGCAGGGATTTTTTTTTAACAATAATTAATGTCATCGGATAACTCATAATGGCATAAAGGTATAAATTTGCTCAACTTTTTTGTTAAAAGACAGCTGTATGAATATTTTGCTTATAGAAGATGACCCTGAAGTGGCGGCATTTATAAAAACCGGCTTAGAGGAGCAGGAGCACGATGTAACTGTTGTTTCCGACGGGCTGGAAGGATCTGTAACTGCTGCAGAAAAAAATTTTGATCTTTTAATACTGGATATAATACTTCCGGGGTACAATGGATTTCAAGTGTGTAAGCATGTAAGAATCCATAAAAAGGAATTACCCATATTAATGCTTACGGCCCTTGGCACCGTTAGAGATAAGGTTCAGGGCTTTGAAAACGGGGCAGATGACTACCTGACAAAACCCTTTCATTTTGAGGAATTGCTTGCCCGGATCAATGCCTTAACCCGCCGACGCCCTGTTGCTTCAGAAAAAATATATAAAATAGACGATCTTGTGGTAGATTGTAATAACGGCACAGTGATCAGGAACGGGAATGAAATTCTTTTAACTTCCAAAGAATTCACCCTCCTTGAAATACTTATTTCCAATCAAAACAAAGTACTTTCCAGAACTGAAATTGCAGGAAAAGTATGGGGAATAAATTTTGACCGGGGAACAAATCTTATTGATGTATACATTAATTACCTACGAACGAAAATAGATAAGAACTATTCTAAAAAGCTTATACAAACCGTAATAGGGCGTGGATATGTTCTTAAAGAATTATGAAAGAATTAAACCCCAGAAATACAAATGATATGAACTTATATTATGAATTTCATTTGCTTTTAGCATTCCCCATTTACAGTTAACATGAAAGTCAAAAACAGGTTGGCATTGCAGTTTACATTTATGATTGCAATTTTGCTTTTTATCGTTCTGATAGGGATATTCCTGTTGGTTGAACAAAACAGAAAAGCCAGTTTCTATACACAGCTTGATGACAGGGCGCTCACAACCGGCCAGTTATACCTGGCACAAGATAATATGTCTCCCGAAAATTTCAAAAAGGTTGTTGAAAAATATCCTAAAACTCTTCCACACGAAGTTGCACGCATATATAATGATAAGTTCCAAGCTGTTTTTATAAAGGAGGATTCGGTAAGTTGGTCAAATGCTAATTTAAAAAACATTCATTCCTCGCTTGTGTTTGCCAAGGAAGATACGATAAGCTGGTCAAAAGATGTAATAGAGCAGGTAGTTGAAAAAAAGAATATTCATTTTTCCATCGGCGATCAACAGGTAGCGGGGTTATATTATATCGACAACTCCGGCAACTTTGTTGTTATAGCCTCTGCCACTGATGATGCGGGTTTTCAGAACATGAGAAAACTTGCCTATATTATGCTGTCTGCCTTTCTCGCCTCATTGGTAATTACTTTTCTTTTAGGGAGGATATTTGCAACCATTGCGTTGAAGCCTATTTTAAAAATAACCAATGACCTTAAAATTATCAGGTCCACCAGTTTAGATAAGCGCCTTGCCCTTACCCGTTACAAAAATGATGAGATCAGCCTCTTGTCTACTACCATTAATAACCTATTGGAGCATCTTGAACAATCTTTTAACGACCAGCAATCTTTTATTACCAATGCCTCGCATGAGCTCAGAACTCCTTTAACCAAAATATTTGGCAAAGCAGAAGTAACATTAAAGAATGACCGGGAAAAGGAAGAGTATAAAAATGCGCTTCAAACCGTAGTAAAAGAAGCTGAAAAACTTAATTCCTTGATCAGTAGTTTGCTTGAGCTCTCACAAGCCAGCATTGATTCTACAGAGCTTCAAAAGATACAGCTGGATGAGTTATTATGGGAAGTGGTGGACGAATGGGATAATAAATCGGAATCGGTAAAGGTTATATACAATCTTCCTGAAAACGTTGAAAAATATTCCGTACAAGGAAACCGGCGATTATTGTTTATTGCCATTAGTAATATTTTGAAAAATGCCATTAAATTTTCCGGAAACAAAGAAGTGGACTGCACTATTTTTTGTAATGAAAAGGGTGCTAATATCACCATAAAAGACCAGGGCATGGGAATAGAAAGTGAGGAATTGCGGCATATATTTCAGCCTTTCTATCGCGCACCCAATGCGTTTAAACACCCGGGGTCAGGCATTGGCCTTTCGTTAGCAGAAAAAATTATCCGTTTACATAATGGTAATATTGAAGTTGAATCGGTAATTAACAGGGGAACTACTTTCACTATAGTATTCTTACAATCAACCATTTAAAAGAAAAAAATTATAGCTGTTTAAAAGAAATTAATAAAATTCTAATGCTATTCTAATTGTTACTAACGGAAAGCAGTGTATGTTTGCCGCGTCAAAAAAATAGACGCCTGTGTTACCTGTTAGTAAAAAGAATCAAAAAAAAATACGCATTTCTCATTTTAAAAAGTGCCTCATTTTATGCGCTGTTTTTGCCTCCCGGCTTGGCTATGCCCAAAATATCATTCCTTTAAAAGAAGATACGGTTGTCCTGAATATCCCTGCTGCAGAACAGCGATTTGTAACCATGAACCTTACCTTGCTCCTTAATCAATATAATGTTCAGATAGCTCAGGCTAATTACCTTCAGGCTAAACTTTGGTATAATCCCAATCTTACATACGGGCAAACGCTTTATAACCAAGACAGCAAAAAGTTTTTTGACAATAATTATCCGGGGGGAGAGGAGGACCATACCTTTCAGCTTCAACAATTACTTACCATTGGAGGAAGGCACAGCGCTAATGCCAAACTTGCTAAAGTGGGCGTTAAGCAAAGCGAATTTCAGCTTGCCGATTTATTACGAAGCCTAAAATACCAATTGTATACAGATATTTCAGATTTGTACAACAATCAAAGCCTGGTAACTATGTATGTTGACGAAGAAGGAAAAATAAAACATTTGGTTGAAAGCACAGTGGCGCAATACAAAGTTGGCAATGCATCGGGTAATGATGTGATCCGGCTGCAGGCGCAACTACAGGATATTATAGCGCAGGAACTGACCAGCCGGCAAGCCGTTTCCAATGATGAGCAAGACTTAGGCATATTGCTTGTTTACCCGGGAAACAAATATATCGAGGTAAAAGATCTTGGAATTCCCACAGGGCAAATCCCCCCCTACCTGTCTATATTAGACAGCGCTAAAAATAACAGACCCGACCTTAAACTGGCCTATGCTGGAGTACAGTACAGTGAACAAAACCTCAAATTGCAGCATTCCACCGCAGTTCCTGACATTACACTTGGAGTAGCTAATGTGGGCGCAGGTTCTGTTGTTCCGGATTATTGGGGAATTACGGCAAACATTGATCTTCCCGTATTTAACCGCAACCAGTGGAATAGCAGATCGGCGAAAGAACAAATAAAACAAGCGGAACTGAACGACAGCCTTGCCCTCTATTCCGTAATGAACCAGGTAACAGCAGCATTTACTAACCTGTACCATATAAATAACCAGTATTCGCAAATTGATCCGCATTATGAAAATGACCTGAATGAAATGATGGATAATGCCATACAAAATTATGACAAGCGATATATAAACTTACTCGACCTTTTAAGCCAGATAAGCACTTATATTGACGGAAAAACCAACCTGATAATTATGAAAGTACAATACTTCAATGCCATACATTCCATTAATTACACAACCGGAATAGATATAATTAAATAAACCATGTTTAACAAAATTTTTTCTTTACTGATCATACTCGTTTTATTTCTTGCAGGATGTAAGAGGCCGGAACAAAAAGTCGACGACCAGGTCATTGACTCAAACTTGGTGGAATTAAATTCCATTCAAATGCATCAGATCACAATGGATACGGCTAGAATTGAAGAAGAAAGAACAGACTTGGTTTTAAGCGGCAAAGTAACATTCAATATGGATTATTTATCACCGGTTTACAGTTTTGTAAGCGGAACTGTTATTAAGCTGGAAGTTTCGCAGGGTGATTATGTAAAAAAAGGCCAAACCCTTGCTGTACTGAAAAGCGCTGACGTAAGCAACTATCAGGGACAATATGCCGTTGCAGAAGGTCAGTTGAAAACTGCAACAAGAAACCTTGATATAGCCAAGGAATTATATAAAACAAAAGTATACTCGGATAAAGATGTTATGCAGGCTCAAAATGATTATAAATCTGCTGTGGCAGCACTTAAAACAGCCGAAACCTACCTTAAAACATATAAAGTAACCGGCTCGGATACAAATTCCACATATACAATATCCTCCCCTATTGACGGATATGTTGTATCAAAATCTATTTCGGAAGGGATGAATGTACGAAGCGATAATACAAATCCCTTATTTACCGTTTCCTATTTAAAAACAGTGTGGGTTGCGGCTAATGTATATGAAAATGACATCCCTCAAATAGCGCTTGGCGATTCGGCAGATATTACAACGGTAGCTTATCCCGATAAAAAAATCAAGGGAACTATTTCTAAAATTGCAAACATGCTTGATTCTTCAGCCAACTCCATGCAAGCAAGAATAGTGCTCGATAATTCTGCCGGCCTTCTGAAAGCAGGTATGTTTGCCAACATAATTGTTCACCTTGATAAACATAAAAAAGCAATTGCCGTTCCAAAAGAATCACTGGTTTTTTATAATAACGATTATTATGTAATGGTATTTAAAGGCGATCATAAGTTTGAAAAGCGCAAAGTATCTGTTGAAGGGACTAACGAGACCAGGTCATATATTACAAAAGGGCTGGTAAAGAATGAAATTGTAGTAGGTAAAAATAGTCTTTATGTTTATGGACAGTAATTTTGCTATAAATGAATAAGATTATAAGAAATATAGTTACCTTTTCTTTAAAGAATAAATTATTTATTCTTTTTAGCACTTTTATTATTGTTATACTGGGAGCGATTTCATACAACAAAACCCCCATTGAAGCCTATCCCGATATTACCAACACCCAAATTATAATTATAACCCAATGGCAGGGAAGAGGCGCTGAGGAAGTTGAAAGACAGGTAACCATACCTATTGAGCTTGCCATGAACTCGGTACAGGAAAAAACTTCCATACACTCTACAACCATGTTCGGGTTATCTCAAATAACCATCATTTTTAATGATGGTGTAGACGACTATCATGCCCGGGCCCAAGTAATGAATTTATTGGGTAATGTGCAGTTGCCAACGGGAGTACAGCCGGGAGTGGAGCCACCATATGGACCTACCGATGAGATTTTCCGGTTCACGGTACAAAGCAATTCCAAAACTCCGCTTGAATTAAAAACTATTGAAAACTGGGTTATTGAGCGAAAACTGAAAGCTATTGAAGGCGTTGCGGATGTTAATTCCTATGGCGGACCAACAAAGGATTATGAAATAGATGTGGACCCTAACCTGCTTAATAAATACGGTATTACAGCCTTGGATGTTTATACTGCCGCTTCAAACAGCAATATTAATGCCGGTGGCGATGTAATTGATCAGGGGGAAGAGTCATTTGTTGTAAGAGGTATAGGGCTGCTTAATGATATTAACGAGATCAAAAATGTCGTCATTAAAAATATGAATGGCGTACCGCTGCTCGTAAAGAACGTAGCAGATGTAAAGGTAAGCTATATGCCCCGACTTGGCAGAGTGGGTATGGATACTGCAAATGATGTGGTGGAAGGTGTAGTAGTAATGCGGAAGGGAAAAAATCCACAGGAAGTGCTGAAAGCTTTACGTGCCAAAGTGGAAGAGTTAAACACTAACGTTCTCCCTACAGGTGTCAAAATTGTGCCTTTTTATGACCGAAATACACTTATTACTTATTGCACCGAGACTGTTCTTCATAACCTGACTGAAGGTATCATTCTTGTAATAGGACTGGTTTTTCTTTTCATGACCGATTGGAGAACCACCTTAATTGTATCCATAATTATCCCTCTTTCCCTCTTGTTTGCATTTATATGTATGCAACTAAAAGGCATGTCTGTTAACCTGCTTTCCCTTGGTGCAATTGACTTTGGGATAATTATAGACGGGGCAGTGGTAATGGTCGAGGGGTGCTTTGTATTTTTAGATCAAAAATACCATGAACTGGGCAAAGAAAGATTCAACAAACGGGCAAAAATGGGCTGGATAAAACGTGCCAGCGTAGACAGGGCTAAAGCCATTTTCTTTTCCAAACTCATCATTATTACTGCATTAATTCCCATATTTTCATTCGAAAATGTGGAAGGAAAAATATTTTCCCCACTAGCATACACACTGGGATTTGCGCTGCTAGGGGCGCTCATTTTCACGCTTACCCTTGTGCCCGTTATGATACATCTCTTACTGAACAAAAATGTAACTGAAAAATATAATCCCATCGTATCGAAAATTGAAAAAGGATTTTTTTCAATTTTCGATTTTGCCTTTAAAAATAGAAGTATAAGTCTTGCCCTGGCAGTCTTGATTTTGGGTGGAACGCTATATGTATCTAAATATTTAGGTTCCGAATTTTTACCCCACCTGGATGAAGGAGCCCTTTGGGTAAAAGCACAAACTCCATTAGGAATTACCCTTGAGAAAGCCTCTGCATTGGCAGATACGATGCGAAAGGAATTAAGCACCTTTCCCGAAGTTAAAACCGTAGTTTCACAAACCGGCAGGCCCGATGACGGTTCTGACCCGGAAGCTTTTTCCGATATTCAGTGTGACGTTATATTATATCCTACCGAGAACTGGAAACGAAAAATAAGTAAAGATTCCCTGATTGACGAGATGAACGCGTTACTGGTTAAAAAACATGAAGGGGTGGTTTTCAACTTCTCACAACCCATTCGTGATAATGTGGAACAAGCCGTTTCAGGTATGAATGCCGCCCTAGGATGTCAGATTTCAGGTGATGATTTTAGCGTTTTGAATGAAAAAGCAGCCCAAATTTATGATACCCTGATGAAGATAAAAGGTATTGAAGATCTGGGCATATTAAAAAATCTGGGGCAGCCTGAACTTGATATTGACCTGGAACAGGAAAAAATGGGATTATATGGAGTAAACGTTGTTGATGCCAACGCCATAGTACAAATGGCAATTGGAGGACAGGCAGCTACGCAGGTGTTTGAAGGGGAACGTCTATTTGACTTAAGAGTGCGTTATGCGCCGCAGTTCAGGCGTACCAAAGAAGAACTGGATAACCTGATGGTTCCAACCCTGAATGGAGGTAAAATACCTTTAAAGCTGATTTCAAATATTTCCCAGCGAACCGGTATAAGTTCAATTTACCGGACAAATAACCAGCGTGTAATTGCCGTTAAGTTCTCTGTTCGCGGAAGGGATTTGGGCGGCGCCATTGCCGAAGCACAAAAAAGAACCAGTAATGTTACGGTGCCCAAAGGCTATAAAATAGACTGGATTGGAGAATTTGAAAGCCAGGTGAGAGCATTGAAAAGACTTAAACAAGTAGTTCCCATAAGTCTGCTTATTATTTTTATTATCCTCTTTGTAGCCTTTGGCAATTTAACAGATTCCATTATTATTCTGTTTAATGTCCCTTTTGCACTTATTGGAGGTATTCTGGCACTTTTACTTACAAATACCAATTTCAGTATTTCTGCAGGCATTGGATTTATAGCCTTGTTTGGCGTATCCATTCAAAATGGAGTTATTCTAATTGGTGCATTTAAACGAAACTTTGAAGAAAACTACAGCAGGCTTATGTCTATTTATAAGGGAGTTAGCGAACGGGTAAGGCCGGTTATGATGACTGCATTTATAGATATGATAGGCTTATTACCGGCTGCTCTAAGTACCGGTATTGGTTCAGAAGCACAAAAACCACTTGCTATTGTAATGATAGGAGGATTGATTTCAGATTTAATATTACAACTACTAATACTTCCTATCATATACTACTTGGTTTATCAACCGCGAAACCGATAAATTTCAATATATATTATTAAAATGCTGGAGAAACTTATTTGGGCTAGAATTAATAGAAGTAAAATAAACTGTTAATTTAATGAAAGGTATCCTTTTATTAGCAACTTCACTTGCACTTTTTGTAAACTTTTCCATGGCACAAAATACTAACGAAGAGGACAAAAGGCTTGCTTTCGGTTATAATTATGGCGAAAGTTTCCCTCAAAGTGATTTTGGAAAAACCAATCAGTCTAAATTACCAATGAGCAGGCTTATTAAGCAAGATACGACCAAATTAAGCGGGTATGCCCAAAAAGGTTTTCATTATGACATATATGCTACATACAGGCTTATTCCTCATCTAAGTATTATGGCAGCTGTTTATGGAGACCAGAACAGTTATGATATCAATACATTAAACTCACAATATATCTCATTATACCCGCCCAATACGGTTGCTGTGGTTACCGGCGACAATTATTATATTACACAATACCTTATCGGGCCATATATTAGTATTCCCATAATTAAAAGGCTAAGCACTGAAATTAAAGTTTTGGGCGGACTTACTACCGCCAATTATCCCAGTTTAACGTATGTCGGTTTATTGCAGGACCTGCTTTATTCTATTCCTGCAACCAGTGGACTGGGATATAATGTTGGAATAGGCTTTAAATACATGGCTGTAAAAACAAGGGAAGTACAATTAGGATTGCATTTGAACGTTGATTATGCAGGTTCAACCATTACCTATCCCAGCTATAGTGTTACTGCTTATACCCCGGCCGATGTTTACATTTCTTCAGCCACATATAATGTCCCGAAGACCATGTCATTAAGTATATTTCAGTTTACATATGGAATTTCATTGGAGTTTTTGAATTAATACTTTTAAACTATTAATGATATAGGTTTATTAACCATGAAAAATAAATTTCTGATATAGTCAGGTATAAAGTCGATTAATTTTTTTTAACTTTGCTTTCAACCCTTAAAACACACCTTATGTACTCATCTCTACCCCAAATATTAATTCCTGTTGATTTTTCCGAGCAGTCCCTGATAGCACTTGACCAGACCTATAACCTTGCTAAATTTTATAATGCCGAACTTACTTTACTTTATGTAATAGACCAAAGCCACGAGCCTGCCTTGGAAGAAGCTGCTATAAAGGCCAAACTTGAAGATCTTGCAGCAGCAGTCAGTAAAAAGCATAATATAACAGTAAATCCCATAATTGCCAAAGGCCCTGTTTCTGATGAAATATTGGAAGTTGCGGTAAATTCAAAGACCAAAATGATACTTATGGGAACAAATGGCACGAAAGGCTCAACAGAAAAAGCCGTTGGTTCCAATGCACTTAAGGTAGTTGAAAAAGCCCAATGCCCTGTAATCACCATAAAAGGCAAGCATATGCGCGAAGGGTGCAAAAATATTGTGCTGCCAATTGACCTTACCAAAGAATCTCTGCAAAAAGTTAAAAAAGCCATCGAATTAGGGAAGCTTTACGGAGCCACCATACGTATGGTTTCAGTATCTTTTAGCCAGGATAAATCGCTGTTGAACCGCCTTATGAGGAAAATAGAAGAAGCAACTTTTCTCATAAAATCAGAGGTAAACTGCACTTCCGAAATAATTAATGCTATTGAAAGCCCGGACATGCTTGCAAAAAAAGTATTAGAATATTCAGATAAGGTTAACGCCGACCTTATTATGATCATGACCCAGCAAGAGGATGAATCAAAACATATTCCTATTGCCACTAATTCTGCTGCTCATTATATTATAAGCAATTCAGATGTGCCTGTTATGAGTATTGTACCAAGCTTAAAACTGCAAAAGATTCAGGATTAAGGCTCCTCTGCTTCCGGGGGCACTCGGCAAACTTGAAAAACTCTACATTTCTGAATATTGAAGGGCATTCAGAAAGGATTAACCCCATCTATTAGTTTTGCAACAGAAAATTTTGTATTTTTGCCAAAAATAATATTAATAAAGTCTTATTTTGCCTGTAATTCAAATGATTTCTACCAATTAATTTGTATCAAACCATCATGAAAAAGTATTTATTTTTCTCCTTTTTTTTAAGCAGCCTCATTACGTATGGACAACAAAACGTAACCTTTGAAAAGAAAAATTTCATGGATAATCTTGACGGATTTTCCAAAGCAGTAGATTCTATAAACGTTGGAGATGCCTTTTATTATGACAAGAGAGAAAGTAATGATTACCTCGCTGTATCTTATTATTTGAGCGCTGAGAAGTTCAATCCGAATAATGATGAATTAAATTATAAAATTGGGGTTTGTATGCTTGCCCGTAACTATCCTCTCAAAACAAATGCCCTGCAATACCTGAAAAAAGCTTATGCACTGAATCTAAATGTAGCTCCGGACATCCACTATTATTTTGGCAGAGCTTATCATTTAAATTCTGACTGGGAAACCGCTAAAACAGAATACAATATATATTTGAAATCTGACGTAAAGAAATCTGAAAAGCAGATTGCCGATACCAAAAAGAAAATTGAAGAATGCAATAACGGAGAAGAATTGGTAAAACATCCTATTCCGGTTACAATAGAAAACCTTGGACCCAACATCAATACCGAATATCCTGAATACGGCGTTCTTGTAAATGCAGATGAAACCGAAATGATTTATACATCCAAAAGGCCTGAAACTACAGGTGGTTCTACAGATATTGGAAGTTCACAATATACGGAAGATATTTATATTTCACACTTTATAAATGGGGCCTGGACAAAAGCTACTAATAGCAGCACAGCTTTAAATAGTTCTGATAATGATGCCACTGCAGGAATATCTGCTGATGGCAAAACATTATATATATACCGGGGAGATAAGGGTGGCGACCTTTACACAGCCCATCTGGTCAACGACTCAACATGGTCAAAACCTGAAATCATGAACACCAAATTAAACAGCAAATATTTTGAATCCAGTATTTGTGTGGCACCCGATGGTAAAATAATTTATTTTGTGAGTGAGCGCCCGGGAGGTTTCGGTGGAAGGGATATTTATGTGATTTCTGTTGATTCTCTTGGAACCTGGGATGATCCTCAAAACCTAGGGGCTGTTGTTAATACCGAATACAATGAGGAAGGGATTGCTGTTCACCCGGATGGTAAAACCATTTATTTTAGTTCAGAAGGGCATAATACTATGGGTGGCTATGATGTTTTCAGATCACATTATACGGGCAATTTAAAGGGGCGTCTTGAGCCAAAGAAATGGACAAAACCTGAAAATATTGGTTCTCCTATAAATACCCCTGATGATGACGTTTTCTTTTGCATTTCAGCCAACGGAAAACATGCTTACTACAGTTCTGTACAGGAAGGTGGAGCAGGTGAAAAAGATATCTACCGTATCAACTTCCTTAATATTGATACAGCAAATTTACACCCAAAAAATGTTGCTAAACAAAAATCTATTCATGTTAAAGGCCTTGTTGTTGACTCTTCAACGCATAAAAACATTGAAGCCTCTATTGAAATTACTGACAATAAGACACATAAAGTTCTTTCCCGTTTCAAATCTAATGCCTCAACAGGCGAGTATGATGTAACACTGCCTGCAGGAGGTGATTACCAAATTTCAGTTAATGCCCCCGACTTCGCTCCATTCTCTGATAACCTTGAAGCACCGGCAGATACTTCAGATATAGATGAGAAGACCATTGCGCTTCAACACCTTGTTGTCGGAACCAGTTTCTCATTTAATAATATTGATTTCGACTTTGGTAAAACCACGCTCAATAAATCGGCCAAAGCAGAGTTAGACAATCTTGTTGATATATTTAACGCACATCCAAAATTGAAACTCGCAATTTCGGCCTATACCGACAACATCGGCTCTGTTGAAGTCAACCTGAGAGTTTCAAGTAAACGTGCTAAAGCGGTTATTGATTATCTTACTTCGCATGGCATTGATGCAAGCAGGTTAAGTGGACATGGCTACGGCAAGGCTAATCCTATCGCTACAAATAAAACCAAGGCAGGAAGGCGCAAGAATCGTAGAACGGAATTTAAGGTTACCGGAATTTAAAGTCTGTACTTTACCGATTTTTAAAAAGCAATCTATATAAAATAGATTGCTTTTTTTATGCTCAAATTTGCAGACTTATCTGCTATGTTCAGCAAGGTTTAATATGTATTTAGTAATTTAGCCTCTTAAAAAAACATCTTGAAAATAAAGGAACTGTTAACTACTCTTGAGGAATTTTGTCCGTTGAATTACCAGGAATCATATGATAACTGCGGGCTGCTAACAGGGGATAAAGAAAAGAATATAACAGGCGTACTCCTCTGTCTCGACAGTACTGAAGATGTATTGAAGGAGGCAGTCAAACTCAAATGTAATGTGGTTATCGCGCATCACCCTATCCTTTTCTCCCCTATAAAAAAAATAACGGGCAAAACCTATTCTGAAAAAGCTATTATTTACGCCATAAAACATGACCTGTGCATATATGCAATGCATACCAACCTTGATAATATACGGGTTGGGGTCAACAATAAAATTGCACAAAAAATAGGGTTGACAAATCTTTCCATTCTAAGTCCAAAATATGGCATACTACGGAAACTGGTTACTTTTTGCCCTGTTAGTAATGCCAATGAACTAAGAACAGCGCTTTTTGCAGCCGGAGCAGGTAAAATAGGCAACTACGATGAATGCAGCTTTAATGCTGAAGGTACCGGCACATTTAAAGCCGGGAAAAATACAAACCCGCATGTTGGAGTTAAAAATAAACAACACCGTGAAAAAGAAGAACGGATTGAAACACTTTATCCTTACCATATTGAAAACAAGCTAATTCAGGCACTATTGAAGGCACATCCTTACGAAGAAGTGGCTTACGATATTTATCCCCTTGAAATACCGCACCCAGGAGTAGGCTCCGGTATAATAGGCGAGTTTAAAAAAGCCCTTAATGAGAAGGACTTTCTCTCTCTTTTAAAGAAGAATATGAAGCTATCCTGCGTACGGTATACACCACTTACGGGCAAAAAAGTAAAAAAAATTGCAATATGCGGAGGATCAGGATCTTTTCTACTCCCAAATGCCATTAACTCCGGAGCCGATGCCTTTGTTACTGCTGATTTTAAGTACCACCAATTCTTTGATGCAGAGGGTAAAATACTGATAACTGATATAGGACACTATGAAAGTGAACAATTTACACCCGAAATAGTGCATGAATTTTTAAAGGAAAAATTTACTACCTTTGCAACCCGAATTTCAAAAACGAGTACTAATCCCGTTAATTATTTTTAAAAATGTCAGCAACCAAAACAAGTAAAGGCGCAGTTAAAAAATCCTATCTCCATGGACTTCAAGGTATGACCCAAGAGCGGCTTGAGGAAGAACTTCAAGCATTATACCAGTTACAAAACATAGATTCTTTAGTAGACGAAATCCGAGTATTACGGGGCGAACTGCCTGTTGAGGTACAGCTATTAGAAGAAACCATTGATGGTTTAAAACTCCGGGTAGCCAAGCAGGAAGAGGAAATTGAAAGCCTTGAAAAAATGATTGCCGAGAAAAAGAATTCGGCTAAAGATTCTCAAACACTCATCAAAAAATACGAATCTCAGCAGAATAAGGTGCGTAATAACAGGGAGTTTGAATCA
>Ga0206990_1050_pt1 | contig 29252 bp, 25 predicted proteins | sample Alteio_BWMinCont_8_FD_153283 | JGI IMG/M metagenome (GOLD analysis project Ga0206990, IMG submission 153283) | Enriched cells from forest soil in Barre Woods Harvard Forest LTER site, Petersham, Massachusetts, United States -... | ecosystem: Environmental > Terrestrial > Soil > Temperate forest >... | reverse complement strand
TGATCCGCATGAATATCGGCTGGGACCGGGCGATATTTTACAATACCGCTCCTGGACAAGTAATGATGCACAACAGTTGATGGTCTCGGCAGATGAGCTTTTGCTCATACCGAGGGTTGGTGAATTTTCAGTTAGAGGGAAAACGCTCCAGCAGTTAAAAGACGAGGTCAGGGCACATGCCGAAGTGCTTTTCAAAAGATCGAGGAGTGTTACTGATTCCTCCCAAAATCTTTTTTCGCTCTCACTTACGCAACCGCGCAGAATCTATGTTTCTGTCATAGGGGAAGTAAAGTCCCCAGGCGTTTACACCTATACCGGAGGCACTCGTGCTGTCGAAGCGATTAATATTGCCAATAGAGAAGTGCAGCACGCGACCATCCTTGGCGATGAAGCATTTGAAAAGGAACAGGAAAAACGTAAACGCGAACAGGATAAACTGCGCCCATACTTTGGTGAAGGAAATGAAAATAGTTCAAGCCAGCGTAATATTATCGTTACCCATAGCGACGGTACCTCTGACCGTATTGACATCCCACGATATTATGCAAGCCATGAATCCAGATTTTGTCCTTTTTTGCGTGAAGGCGATGTGATCTTTGTTCCATTCCGAAAAACCTTGACCGGACAAATAGGAGTTTATGGGGCTGTTAATAAGCCGGAGGATTTTGAGTATATTGAAGGCGATTCTTTAATGGGGATGATCGCCGCTGCCATGGGACCGATCCCGACAGCCGATATGTCCCACGTTGAGCTGACCAGAATGTCACAGGATGGTGGCAGCTTTACGACCGAAATAATTGATTGCGCTGCTATCAAAGCCGGGCGCGCACACGATGTTAAATTGGAAGCAGGCGATAGGATCTTCATACGCGATAATCCCGATCTTCGAGAACTTTCCCGCGTAGCTATAAAGGGTGAGGTTATTCATCCTGGTGTTTACCCGATACTTCGAACAAATACAAAATTATCGGAGGTCATTAAACAAGCGGGCGGCTTTACGCCTAATGCTTTCCTGGAGGGCGGAACAGTTACCCGACAAAAAATAGATATTGATAATAAAGATATTACTGCTGAAGACGAAGCAAAAATCATCGGCAGGGTATCGAATCTTTCTGTTGAAGATACGGCAAATTTCCGGAGGTTGACAGAAGTGCGCGAAAGCAATGTGTCTACCGATATGAAACAGCTTTTCGTTGATCACGATGCGTCTGCAGATATTACACTTAGGGATGGTGATGTAATCTCCATACCTGTAAAGCCGACAACGGTCTATGTATGGGGATTTGTCGGAGCAGTAGGCTATATTCCTTATCGTGAAGGTGCATCCGTTGACTATTACATTAATGCCGCTGGAGGGTATGCTGAAGGAGCCGTGAAAAAATTTACCCGTGTTATTAAGGCTCGCACCAGACGATGGGCAAAACCTGAGGAAACTACTATTGAGCCGGGAGATGAAATTTATGTGCCGGAAGAAAAATTATATCCGGACGATTATTCGCAGCGTATTACACAAACGAATGTTTCAATAATCGCAACTATCGTCGGTGCCGTCGTGGGAATCATTACTCTTATCGTTTTTATCAAGAGACCATAATCATAATGAGATTCTGGAATTCTTTTTTTTTCACCCTGGCGATAATTTTATCGCTTGACTCTCCGATGCAGGCGCAGCACCTCACTGCCCCAGCGCACGTGGGCATTGTGCAGGTGCCGATCGGCGAAGAAGTGTATCCCTATTTACGGCATTTATCGGTCCGAGGACTCATCAACGGATTCTCAGAGGCGCAACTGCCCATCACAGAATATGATGTTGTTACATTGTTGCATTCGGTCGATACAACGAAGCTTTCAACGACAGAGCTTGCTCTAAGACGCAAATTTCTTCAGACCTATGAGCGTGCACCTTATGATGCGGTCACCATGTTCCCGGCAAAAGAAGCCGAACCGCTTTTTTTCGATGGCATTCCAACCGATAAAGATAAATATCTCTACCGGTGGAAAGTTGATTCAACGTTAAGCGATCTTCAAGTGCATGGAATTGCAAGTTTTGAAGTCCGCGAGAAGACAATTCCCGGTACAAGCCATGCAGGACTTGGCGTCATCGGCGGCAGATTTACCGGAACGCTCTCTGGGCATGTCGGATATTTTTTAGAAGCGACCGATGGTGCGCTGTTTGGAGACCCATTCATTGGACTTTCGGACCCCGTTATCGGAAAGAATAAAATATTTGCGCTGTTTCAGGGTTATAAATTCTTTGATTTTACGACGGGCGAACTAGCATATAACTCTGACTGGTTCACTGCAAAACTTGCAAAAGAAGCTATTGCGTATGGCGGAAGTTTTCAGGGCGACAATGTCATTGTTTCGCCAACCGTGCAAACTCCTGATATTCTTAGTCTTCAAGCTCATGTGGGAGCTGTCCGGTATCAGTATGTTCTTGCCTCACTTTTGGGAGATCCGAGATATAGCTTGGTCCCTGATTCTATTTCGAACCCAACGCTATGGGCATTCAGCACCGTCGATCCCAAATATCTTTCGATGCATGACCTGACCTTTCTTCTGGGCAACGATCTTGAAATCGGATTTACGGATATGGTAATTTTCTCGCGTAGATTTGATCTGGCATATCTTAACCCCGTGGATTTCTATAAGTCGGTAAATAATTCATTGAACGACCGGGATAAATCTCATCTGGCAACGCATCTTCGATGGAGAATCACCGATGGTCTTGAGATCAGAGGTCAGGGACTTGTCGATGATTTCAGAGCCGATCTTATCGGGAAAGGTTATTGGAGCAACAAATGGGCATGGGAGATCGGCGCGATGTGGGCTAATCCTTTCGGCATACCGAACGTAGATATTGCATTCGAACACACTCGTGTCGAACCATTTACCTATACAAGTGCTAATCCGCAAAACTCTTCCTCGACAAGCGGAGAAATAATCGGTTCGAGCATCGGACCGAATGCGATGAGTTTCTGGCAACAAGTCCGGTGGACGGCAACGGAAAAGCTAACTCTTGAACTCGATGTTACCTTAATCGAGCGGGGCGAAAATTATTATGATAGCACCGGGAATCTTAAACAATTCTATGACAGTAAGGGAAACCTTTTGTATGACGGTAATCAGGGAGCGGATTTTCAATACAGTCCCATCTCACAAGACTTCAACCGTTCATTCCATATTCTGGATGGTAACCGCGTCAATGATCTTATCATCGACATGATCGTTTCGTATGAAGTATGGAGAGGGTTAAATCTCTTCATCCGTTTATATAATAAGAGCGTCGATTACCTTGCCGGTATCCCGGTTAATCCGAAAGATACACCATACCGTTTTTTCGGCGTTGGAGCAAAGGCCTTATTTTAAAAAGTTTATTTCGATTATTCATGACAACATCAACTGAAAATCCACAAATAGACTCTGCCCGTCGTGCATGGGTCGAAAACATCTCACTGCTTTTTCGTTATAAATGGCTGATCATTATTACAACGATCTTTGTAACAGCCGGAACGGCAGTGTATCTTTTCGGCTTCGCGCAAATATGGTATAAAGCCGAAGCAAATGTTGTCCCGGCACGCAAACCGGGTGGCGGAATGCTCGAAGGACTTGCATCCGGGCTTTCCAGTACTATTAAAGATCTGGGAATTACTCCTCTTGCAGGGAAAAACAAAGGTGAGAGTACTTATAGTCCTTTGGCGCTGATATCGAGCCGTGAAGTACAGGAGAAACTCGTAAAGGAATTCGGATTCATGAAAATTTATGATGCAGCCACAATGGAAGACGCGATCCATGAATTCAACTCGCATGTGACTTCCGATATTCTTGAAGAAGGCAATATTTCAATTGGATTCGAAGACACTGATCCCGTCCGCGCGGCTAATATTGCCAACAGATTGGTTGATGAGTTGAATGGCGTAAATTCAAAACTTGCCATTGAAGAAGCTAAATTTAATCGCACCTATATTGAGCAACGATACTCGAAATTGTTATCTGACCTTGATTCTGCAGATCGGGCGTTAGGAGAATTCCAGAAAAAATATGGAGTATATGAGCTTAAATCGCAGGCTCAGGCACAACTCGGAACGCTTGCTGCCCTGGAACAACAGAGATTCACAACTGAGATCCAGCTCAGCAATGCCGAACAATTGTATGGATCGGATGCCGCAGAAACAAATGTTCTGCGTTCGCAGCTCGATGAAATAAAAGGAAAGCTCAATGAGCTGAAAACCGGCATGGACGTCAATGCTTCGAGTTATTTCGTACCGATGAACGTTATGCCGGATGTAGCGCTCGACTATTTGCGACTCACGCGTGAAGTAGAGATACAATCGAAGTTGAAAGCATTCTTGCTGCCATCGTACGAGCAAGCAAAGCTTGATGAATCCAGACAATCACTGTTTTATCTGACGCTTGATAGAGCTCTGCCGCCGCTTCATAAATCACGTCCAAAACGCTTAATCACTTTGCTGAGCGCGTTACTCGGTAGTTTCGTTATCACATCGCTCGGTGTAATAGCCATTTCGAATCTACAACGTGCCCGCGAGCGTTTCCGCACGGACAAAGCTGCCTTAGGTTTGCAGTGAAAAAAAAATTTTCCATTATATCTCACTCGATTTTTTCTGCTAAACGATCACACTTTTTGTGGGTGGTCACATTCGCCGCTTTTGGACTTCGCCTTGCAATAATTATTTTTGCTGGCAATCCTGAGCATCCGGAAATGTATGAGCACGGAGTGATTGCACATAATCTTTATACAGGTCATGGATTTGCAATGCATTGGCCATACGAGTCATCCGATCCTACACGTGTAGCTCTGATGAAAGAACCACCTGCATTTGAAGGTGCATTTTTGCCGCCGCTTAATCCCTACCTTATATACGGAGCGTATTTGCTCTTCGGAGAAAATTCATCGGCGATCATTTCTCTCATGATCTTTTATGCACTGATAAGTTCTTTAATACCGCTTGTAGCTTACAAAACCGGAGTACTTATTGGGCATGAAAGATCGGGGAGGTTCAGTGCAATTATTGCAGTGCTTTTTCTTCCGGGTGCATTTGCCGTTACCACTTTTTCAGGATCGCCGATGTATCAATTGCTTGGCGTATTGATCCTTTATCTGGCAATTCTCTCCGTGCAAAAACCAGCTCTATCTTCTTTTGTTTTACTTGGATTGTCTTGTGGAGTGATGACAATGCTGCGGAGTGAATTCTTTTTCCTTAGCTTTATATTGATTGCCGTCACAATTTTTCTCGCAGCGAAAAAAAACTCAGTAAGGGCCGTCCTTAAACAAGGAGCTATTTCCATCATCCTTTGCGCTGCCATCATCGCACCATGGACATACAGAAATTATACACTTTTCCATGCTTTTATTCCGGTACTTAGCCATCCTTGGTATGAAATGTGGCGCGGGAATAATATTTATGCAACCGGTACGACCCTTAATACGGAAGGAAAATCCATCTGGATAACGCCACAGCAATATCCGGATATCATTCGGCGTATGGATGCCATCCCCTACGATCAATATTTCGAAGCGAAGGTTGACGGAATATTCAAAGACGAAGTACTGCACTTTATAACGGCAAATCCAGGGCGGTTTCTTATGCTCGGACTAAAAAAGATCGGATATTTATTTACTATAGACTTCAACCACCCCCAATCGAGAAACCCCCTCTATTTCATACCGATGATCACCCTCTCGTTTTTAACGCTCATGGGTTTATTTAAACTAATCTTTCCGCCAGAGCAGCACTATCATTATGCCCCAGCTTCTATTTTCTCCGTCTTTCTTTTGGCATATCTTGCAATGACAGTCATGACCGTTATGCTGCCGCGATACCAGATCTACGTATTTACTGTAATGATAGGGGTGGGGGGAATCGGTCTTGATAAGAGAGGGGCAAAATGGTAACAGTTTCAACTAAATATCTCATTGCCGGATCCATTACGATCTTGATTTTATTGTGCGGCATGCTTGCTTTTCCTTTAGGACACGACCAGTCAATTTTCCAACTTGGCGGGAACATGATTTTCAAACAAGGGGCTATTCCATATCGAGATTTTCTTGAATTGAAGCAGCCTTTGATTTTTTATATCTATGGGTTTACAAATTGGATGTTCGGAGATCATGAATGGTCAGTACGCCTTTTTGATATTTTCTATCATTGTATTACGTTGTATTTTTTCTACAGGTTATTGCGAAAAGTATATCAAGATGAAAGAATAGCACTTTTCTCAATAGTTCTCTATACACTTTATTACACAGGAAGTGGTTACTGGATGACATCTCAAACAGAATCATTTGCATTGCTTCCAACTCTTCTCATTACTGAAGCTATTCTTAAATTTGAACAAGGATCAAATTCGTTTGGGAAGATTCTCGAGTTCGCTCTTATTATTGGAATTGCAATCTTCATATTAATCTCATTGAAGATAACACTTGGACTAGTAATTATAGCATTTATACCTATTATTTTATTCCATTCAAATCAAACGTTTCCTTTCAAGATTCGCTTTGTTTGTTTTACAATAATTTTTACAATTGGGTTTTTATTTTTAGCTTGTTTAGGGCTCTATTTGACAGGTGCATGGGATAATTTTACAACCAGCTTGATTTGGATAAATAAATACGCAGATATCGTACCGATATTAAGCATAGAAACATTTAAGAATGTCTACTTTCATGCTTTTCCTTCCCTATTAGTATCATCTATCTCTTTGACTTATTTTGTTCTGAGCATCATTGGAATTACAATTCACAATACTAAATATGAAACGAGCCTTAAGAGTAAATTTTTACCAAAATTCTTTCATGTGATCTTGTTTTGGCAATTAGCTATAGGTTTATTTGGAGTACTCTTTGAGAGAAAGAATTTTGTATATCAATACACAAGAGTTGTATGGATCCTAATGCCGTTTATTTCACTTGCAATTTTATTTCTGTATCAACATTGCAAAAGGTATTACAGACAAGAAAAGAATAAGAACAATATTCGTAGAATATATTCGGTTGGATTAGTAGCCGTGATACTGGTCATAGTGCTATTGTTTTCCCCGCTCCCTCGTGTAATCTCACAGCCGGTCGAATGGACTTGGCTTACAATACGGCATGATGATAATGCGAAAGAGGCTAAATTGGCTGAAGATGAGTACAGTGGTTTAGAAATAGAAAATATGGCTAAAAAAATAATTCCTAAACAATTAGCGCAAAATCAATTATTCTTCTGGGGAAATTATGTTCACATATACTTGTCAACGGGCACACTTCCTCCTACGCTGTGTCTGGCTAACCCACAATTCATTTCACCATGGACCCCTAAGGAATGGAAACAACAAATGATTATTGATCTGAAAAATGCTTCGCCTCGTTTTTTTATTACAGAATATAATGATAGTCGTCCCTTTATTACCGGCACAACATCTGACTCTTACGCCTCACTTCTTCAGTGGGATGAGCTAAGAACATATTTGTTTATGAATTATCAGCTGTTGGACTCAAGTAGGCACTTTAAAATATATTCTCGAATAGAATGAAAACTTCAACTGCAGCCAGTAGTAATTTAAGCGTGCCTGAATTTCATTTTTGGCAACAATGTCTTGTGGGTGGAATTGTGGTCTCCATCTTAGTATTAGGCCAACTACTCGTCCCTATTTGGATAATCGTTTTGTGCTTGATAGCAGTTCCAATTGCAATAATAATTTTACGCAACGATCTCTATACACTTATAGCATATATTGGCATTATCATTGCGGTGAAATTGCGTGCTAAACAAGATGAAGTATCTTTCATTGATGTTATTGCAGGAATATTATTTACGGGTATATTATTTTCCCAATTTTTTCAAAAAAAAATATTTCAGAACAAACAAATAGTATCACATCCATTATTGTATTGGGTACTCGGATTTGCAGTGTGGGCTTTTGGAATCGGTTTGATACATGTTGTTCAGGGTGATACAGGTTTTCTTTCGTTATACCGTGAATTCCTTACATTTTCACCATTGCTATTTATTCCTTTTTTATTTAATGGGCTTATAGAAAAGGATATTAAAATATTACTACGTTTTCTCCTTCTGCTTTGGTTGGTTGAAGAGGTTGCTTCGGTATTACTTATTAAACAATCTGTGCAATCGGTTATATTTGTTTATGAAACAGGGAGGGCAAATTTTGACGTCATTAGATCTTCTGTCAGTATTTTTCTCTTCCTGATTTTTGCATCAGTCAAATCACAAAGAAAATATCAAAAATATTATATCATAGGTATTCTTATTTCGATTATGGGTTTAGGTCTTACTTTCAACAGAACAGGCTATGTTCTTACCTTATTGTTAATCCCATTTCTGATTATAACAACGCCAAAATCACAACGCAGCTCGGCTCTTAAAGTACTCTTTATAGTGGTATCTATTGTATTGGTCATTGGAGGTATTGCATATTTCGTCTTCCCAACCCTCCATTTAATCATACGATGGTCTTTCGCAAAGTTTCTTACATCGTCAAATGTAAAAGCAGATGCTTCAATTTATAACCGATATGTTGAATGGAGATACGTCTGGAAGCAAATTCTCGCAAATCCAATAACCGGAATGGGTTTTGCAGGCCAGTTCAAAGATTATGTATGGATTGTTGGTTATACAATAAATTCCTTTTATACACACAGTGGGGTTTTAGGAATTCTATTAAAATCAGGGATCGTTGGTCTCATGTTAATTTCAACTGCGTACATAGGTTTTTTTATCCTTGGAATTAAACTCGTTTTTCCCGAATTACTAAGCGATATTGAAAAGAGTTTTGCACGATTTGGAGTTTTTGTCATCATTCTCATTACACTTCATAGCTTGACTCTGAATCCTCTTATGCATCGAGAAATTTTGTGGTACCTTGGCTTAGTATGGGCTTTTTTTATTTATTTTGAAAAGAAGTTGATCGTACGGTCTAAAAAAATTTCCCCTTAATGACTTCTGGGACAAACACTTCGTATTCTCTTTCTCTCAGACGCTCCCTTGCAAGCGGCATGGTTCTGAATATCCTCGTCAATCTTCTTCTCTACCTCGGTCATCTTATTATCGCCCGGCATCTCCCTCGTGATGATTATGCGGTTTTTACGGTCGTTGTAAGCTTTGTTTCTTTGATGGCACTATTTGCCGATCTTGGATTGACGCTGCTTTTTGTACGAAAATTTGCCGAGGCAGAAACCCGTGCGGCGGAAGGAAAGCAGGATACACGCGGTGAACTCCTCGGGTCGATGTTGGCATTGAGGTTTGGGATGGCGATCGTCGTCTCTCTTGTTGTCATAATAATTACTCCCGCTTTAGGATATGATATTTCAATAAGGCATTTGATGATGATCATGCTTATTACGCTGTTCATTTCATCTCGTTTACTTGTCGTTCGGTCCGTGGGGGAAGCTTTTTTAAGAGGCCATAATAGGTACCATTTGGTTGCTTTGTTCGCATCGATCGATGCAATCGTTTTTGCAGCTGTTTTATTTTATTATTCAGGAAATATTCTCAACCTTGAAGGAGCGATATGGATCTATAGCCTCTGTCATATCCCGGGATTCATACTTTTATTCGGACTTATTTATCGCGAAGGAAAATCCATTGGTTTCCACTTAAAATTCAGTTTTAGGACGGTCACTTCGATGCTTCGTGAGGGTTTCCCATTGATCCTGAGCACTGCTTTCCTTACTATTCATGGCCAAGCGGATCCGCTACTGCTTGATAAATTAAGTACGCCCAAAGAAGTATCGGCATTCGGCGCCGGATTACGAATACTTTCTGCCATTATTTTTTTACCGGCAGTTTTTTCAGCGGTTATAGGACCATTAGTAACACAGGCAACCGTCTCTCAGGATTTCGATAAGATCAGATCAACGGTAGAACGCTCACTCCGATTGTTATTATTAGGAGCGCTTTTCATAGCGGTTACTCTTACTGTTTCCTCTACCAGTGTTTTAAGTATTCTTTTCGGTTCTGATAAATATTCTGATGCGGCGCCGCTGGCAATAATTTTTGGATGGACGTTTATTCCAATTTGCTTTGCCTCTTTCGTGATCGATATAGCGATCGCTGAAGGCAGATTTTGGATATCATCGCTTTTTTCTTCAATCATAATGATCATTTCCTTAGGATGTGATCTTATCTTGATTCCTCACTATGGAGCACTGGGAGCGGGAGCAGCAAAATGTATTGCGTTAACAACCGGGAATATCCTCCTTATCTATCTATCGCCTCGATTGTTTGTCATAACGCGGAACAAGATTCTCCGGATGTATTCAGATCTGTTTTTCGTCGGGTTGATTTCTCTGGCGATATATTATCTACTCTCCTATCTGATGTTGCCTTCATCCGCGATATTATGTGTTGTAATAATTACATTCTTCCTTAGTGCAACAATCTTAATTAAAGTTGTTGCATTTTCTGAGATAACTTCATTTGTTTACGGACTGTTTTCAAAATTAAAAACGGATAAAAGCTGAGAATGGAAAGTAATACAGTAAACCCATGGGATCCTGAACGCTGGAGTATTCCCCCAAAGAAGTTACTCTCCTCGATGCCTAAGGCCACAATTGGAATCCTGAACTACAATAGAAAAAATGAGCTGCGTAGAACGCTCGATTGTATGACTAAAGGAATTCAATATTCTGATCTCGAAATAATAGTCGTAGATAATGCTTCTCAGGATGGGTCAGATGAAATGGTTCGTAGTGAATTTCCATCAATACGACTGATAAAAACCCGGGAGAACATTGGTGCAGCTGCCAGGAATTATTTTTATCAGGCTGCGAGAGGGTCGTATATTTTCTCATACGATGATGATTCACATCCTGCTACGCCTGCGACATTTTTCGATGTTGTTTCTTTTTTAGAAGAACATACTCGTATAGATGCGCTCTCTTTCTGTTGCTATGAGCCATTAACAGGATTTGTTCAATCCGGCGAACTTGAGAAATTCTGTTTTTCGGGATCTGAAGAGCAGGGATACGAGGGTCTGTATTTCGTCGAGGGAGGGATGTGTATACGCAAGGAAGCATGGGAAAAAATTTCCGGGTATGACCTGGATTTTCATTGGGGAGCTGAAGGAGCAGATCTAACATTACAGATGTACAAACAAAATTTGCGGACAATGTATCATAAAGGGTTTGCAACTCTCCACATGAAATCAGCAGAAAACAGGGATCTGAAGAAGAATAATTATTTTTTTACCCGTAATTACCTTTGGACCATTGCCAAGCATTTTCCTCTTTACGCTTCGACGGTACTCGTTCCCTTTTATATTATTCGCCGAATCATTGCAATGACCTTTCATCCGAATTTTGCATCCTCTTATATAAAAGGAATTAAAGACGGGATCCTCGGCATACCAGCCCAAAGAAAAAAATGTAAGAAGCTTAGTCTGAGACAAGTTCTCGGTTTGAAACGTTGGTATTTTTTTCTCTATCGCTGGTAACTCATGCGTATTCTTCAACTTGCACCTCGCCTTCCGTATCCGCTGACCGATGGCGGAGCGATCGGTATTTATAAACCGACTGAAGCAATCGCCGCGTCGGGGCATGAGATCACTTTTGTAACATACCCTGATTCAGATCTGAACATTACTAAAGAAGCGACTGAAAAAATTTCACGGTTTTGCAGAATCGAATTGGTTAGTAAACCTTTGCCTTCCAGAAATAGTACTCTTTTACGTACGATGTTCTCAGGTGCATATCCGATTGAAAGAAGGATGATGCCGGAAATGTTCGTCCTTATCAAGGATATTATTGCTTCGCAAACCTATGATATCGTACATATTGACGGCGCACATATGGGGAAGTATGGATTATGGATCAAAGAAAAATTCGGATTGCCGGTTATTTTACGTGAGCATAATTTTGAAGCGCAAATTTATAAACGCTTTTCGGAAAACACCAAAAACCCATTGGCAAAGCTCCTTACCTCCATTCACGCAAGACGGGTACTTCAGGAAGAAACAAAATTCTTAAATGGAATGGATAGTGTGATTACTATCAGTTCCGAAGATGAACACCTTATACATGAAGTTGCCCCAAAAGCTCACATGTATGTTATACCGGCGGGGGTCGATACGAATTATTATACTCCACAAGCTAATGCTGAATTGAAAAATAGCATTCTATGGATCGGTGGTGCTACCTGGGAGCCCAACCTTGACGCAATTGAATTTTTTGCGAAGGATATTCTGCCAATTGTTGTTAAATCCATCCCTGAAGCTATATTCGATGTAGTAGGTGAGAATACCGACCACCTGCAACATCTTGTCAATTCAGGGGTTAATAGCATAAGGCTTCATGGTAGAGTTCCGGACATCCGTCCTTTTTTGGCTCGTTCGGCAGTGTTGATATGTCCATTACGTGTCGGAGGGGGTATGAGATTGAAATTACTTGATTTCTTTGCCTCTGGGAAGGCTGTTGTCTCAACTCATATTGGAGCTGAAGGAAACCTTGCTAGTGATGGGAGGCATATATTGCTTCGTGACGATAAGGAGTCATTCGCTCAAGCAGTTATCTTGCTTTTACAAAATGACGTCCTGAGACAAGAATTAGGCATTAATGCCCGCAAACTTGCCGAAGAAGAATATTCATGGGATAGTATCGGTAAAAGTTTTATCAATGTTTATGAACACGTCATTAGAAACTTTACATCAGAAAAGAGACTGGTACAGCCATAAATGGCAATAGCGTTCATTATCATAGCGTCGGCGTTATTACTCTATGCCTATATACTTTACCCGCTCCTGGTTGCTGCGCTTGCGAAATTACGTCCTCAGACTATTATTACTGACGAATCCTACACTCCAAGTATTTCCGTCATTATTTCTGCATATAACGAAGAAAAGCATCTTGCTGCCTGCCTAGATTCGCTTTTAGGCCAAGATTACCCTGGGGCATCGATGGAAATTCTTGTCGGCTCTGACGGATCAACGGATGAAACAAATACAATTCTTTCCAAATATTCAGAAGCACATCCGAAGATCAAGAAATTTCTATTCGACTCACGACGCGGGAAGATGAAGGTGCTCAATGATCTTATCGGAAAATCGGATGGCGAAATATTATTTTTTGTCGATGCGGATATGATGCTTTCCCCCCGCTCATTTCGCAACCATGCAAGGCACTATAGTCAGCCCGATACCGGAGGCGTCGCAGGGATTTATCGTCTTATCTCAGATGCACCTTCAGGCGTATTTGTAACAGAGAACGATTACCATACCTTTGAGATGCGGCTGCGGAAAAATGAATCACTCGTCTCATCTACGGTCGGTCTTTCCGGTGGGAATTACTCTATTCGCAGAGAATTATGGCATGAGCTTCCTTCCGATCAGGTACATGATGACCTCTATTCCGTCTTTATTTTATTTTCTTCGGGTAAAAGATTGCTCTTTGAACCCCAGGCAATATCAACGGAGAATTTCGTCCGTACACTTTCTGAGGAGTTTCGTCGAAAAGCGCGTTTTTCTTCCCGTGGGTTCGAGACATTGAGATATTTCCCTCATCTTCTTTCTCCCACAGCAGGGTTTCACGCACTCATGATCTGGTCGCACAAAATTTTGCGCTGGCTTTCGCCAGTTCTTTTGCTTCTGATTTTTATCTCGACTTTGGTTGCATCTTTCTATCACCTGTGGGGATATATTCAGACTTTGCTTATCATTGAGCTCTCACTTATTGGAATTGCGCTGATAGGGGGTTTACTTTATTCCATAAAGATTTCTGTCCCGGTTTTTCGGCATTTGTTTTGGTTTTCAGCGATGAATGTTGCCTTTATTACCGGTACTTTCCGTTATCTTTTCCGATTAGATAAAAAGCACTGGGTAGTTGCGCAGCGCTCGGTTTATTCCGTACCTTCAAAGAAGGAGGTGCGTGTATGAGCAGGAAAAAAGAATTATTCGCACTTATCATTGGCGATTTTATTGCGCTCAATGCCGCATGTCTAACGTATTACTGGGTACGGATGCATTCCGGATGGTTTGATAGCAGTTCCCTCTATAAAACACATCCTGAACTTGTTTCTATGAGCCTGTTAGTTTACGTGATGTGGCTGGCTACATTTCTTTTTTTTGGATTATACCGAACATGGTATATTCGCCCCATCTTCGATGAAATAGTTACCGTACTTAAAACCCTTTCGTTCGGAACGCTTGCATTTGTATTGCTCATGCTTTGGGAGCCGTATACTGATAAAGCGACACCAATTAAAAATGATCCTCGTCTTCTTGGTTTATTGTATTTCGTCATCACTGCGGTGTTTGTAATCTCTGTGAGACTTATTATCCGTTATTCACAGCGCAGGCTTTTAGAAGCTGGGATCGGGAGAAGACCCTCTCTTATTATTGGAGATATATTTAAGGCAAAAGATCTGGCATTGAAGTTAGAACATTATCCACGGCTTGGCTATAATATCGTCGGCTATGTTTCACCGAATGGGGCAATAATGAATGCACCTGAATCATTCCAAATTCCAGACCGTAACGGATCACCAGTAAACCGTGAAATTACCAGACTCGGCTCTGTCAAAGAGATCGAAACAATCGCTGCGAAACAGAAGATCAAGGAGGTGCTCATCGCCCTGGATTCCGGCGATCATGACTCTCTCATTCAGATCATCGGCAGATTAGCGAGAACCAATGTCGGCATTAAGATCGCTCCTGATCTCTATGACATCGTTTCCGGCCAGGCACGAACACGGGAAATTTATGGATTCCCGCTTATTGATATTAATCCGGAATTACAACGGCCGTGGGAAGTTGCGTTAAAACGACTCATCGATGTCTCCGTTAGCGCAATCATTATTTTCCTTGGACTTCCGGTTTGGCTTCTGACAGTATTGGCAATCAAATTGACTTCGAAAGGACCGATAATTTATTCGCAAGAGCGCGTCGGGAAAAATGGAAGTATATTCCATATTCATAAATTCCGCTCGATGCGAACGGATGCCGAGCAATCAGGCCCGGTGTGGGCATCGAAAAATGATCCGCGCGTCACGCCTATCGGCAAATTCCTGCGCCGGTCACATCTCGATGAAGTGCCGCAATTTTGGAATGTGATGAGAGGCGAGATGTCCCTTGTCGGCCCGCGCCCTGAACGACAATTTTTTATCGAGAAATTGATCGAAGAAATTCCTTATTATACCAGACGCCTGAAAGTACGGCCTGGGATAACCGGGCTTTATCAGGCAATGATAGATAAATACGATGAAAATATCGACGATGTAAAAGAACGCGTGCGATACGATCTCATGTATATTGAATCAATGTCATTCCGCCTTGATATGAAGATATTATTTCGGACGGCATACATGATGTTAAAAGGAAGAGGACAAGCATAATGGTAAGTACAACGACAACATTAGAACGCCCGCGCATTCACATGGTGGATGTTCTTGGGCAATATAAAAAATATCAAGGTGAGATCGACGAGGCGATCATGCAGGTCGTTCGCAGTGGAGCATATATTAACGGCCCCGCCGTAAAGCGTTTCGAACGCGAAATGGCAGAGTATCTCAATGTTCCACATGCAATAGCGTGTGCCTCGGGTACCGATGCATTGCAAATTGCATTGATGGCGATCGGCGTAAAACCCGGTGATGAGATCATTACAACTCCGTTCACCTTTGTTGCCACGACAGAAACTATTGCTTTACTCGGCGCTAAACCTATCTATGTTGATATTGATCCGCTGACATTCAACATCGAACCTGATAAAATCGAAGAGTGTATTACTCCGCGCACGAAGGCCATCCTCCCGGTTCATCTTTTCGGGCAGCCTTGCGATATTACATCCATAAAAGAAATTGCCGATCGCCACCATCTCTATCTTATTGAAGATGCGGCTCAAGTTGTAGGTGCGACATGGCAAGGGAAAAAAGCCTGTGGCTTCGGCGATATTTCTTCGATCAGTTTTTATCCTTCGAAAAATCTCGGGGCTTTCGGCGACGGCGGAATGATGACGACGGCAAACGATGAACTCGCTGAAATTCTTCGCTCCATCGCCAATCATGGCGCGTCTAAAACGTATTATCATGATCGGCTCGGAGTGAATTCGCGACTGGACTCCATACAAGCGGCAATATTAAGTGTAAAATTACAATATCTCGATCAATGGAATGCTCGCCGTAGAGAAATTGCCGCCGTTTATTCAAAACTTTTTTCGCTTCACCCAGATATTCTTCAAACACCAAGCGTTCATCCGGACGCCGAGCCAATCTGGCATCAATATTCGATCATTATCAAGGGTGATAGGGATAAAGTAATGCTTTCGCTCAAAGCAGAAGGCATTCCGACAAATATTTATTACCCTGTGCCTTTGCATCTTCAGCCGGCTTATCGTTCGTTCGGTGGAAAACAAGGAGATTATCCGAAGGCTGAGTTTGCTTCAGATCATATACTATCACTTCCGATGCATTCTGAAATGACCGATGAAGAGACCGAGTATATTGCAGAGCGTATTATCCATCATTTACAACATACTTAAGTGAAACGCACCCTCATCATAATTCCAACATACGACGAAGCCGATAATGCTGAACGGATAATTAATGCTGTTCTCTCGCAAGAACCGAAAACGCCGGATGTCTCTTTGGCAGTATTAATCGTTGACGACAACTCACCCGATGGCACGGCAGATATCGTTCGCAAACTTCAGCAAAAGATCGGTGAAGAGAAATTACATCTTATTTCGCGTGCAGGAAAAATGGGATTAGGTACAGCCTATGTCGAGGGATTTAAGTACGGGCTTGCACATGGTTTTGATTATATCTTCGAAATGGATGCTGATTTCTCCCATGATCCGGAGGAAATACCAAATTTCCTGCGAGAAATAAACAAATACGATCTTGTTCTTGGCTCACGCTATATTACGGGTGCGAACGTTGCTAACTGGCCATTGCGAAGATTACTACTTTCCTACTATGCGAATAAATACGCTCGTGTTGTTACCGGAATAAAGGTCTACGATACAACTGGCGGTTTCAAATGTTTTCGTAGAGAAGTATTGGAGGCGATCGATCTGAACGATATTCATTCCAATGGATATGCATTTCAAATAGAGATGAATTTCCGGGCTTGGCGAAAGAAATTTAAGATCAAAGAAATTCCAATCGTCTTTGTAGACCGTCATGCCGGAACGAGTAAAATGAATAAGTCTATTGTTCGTGAGGCGGTTGGGTTAGTCTGGAAGTTAAAGTTTAAGGCATTGTCGGGGGAGTTATAAGTCAAATTATGATCTCGTTTTTGACTTTTAACTTTTGAGTTTTGACTTAGTGAAGATGGATATCTCGATCATCATCGTCAACTATAACGTCCGCGAATTTTTGCGCGGAGCGCTGGAAAGCGTAAAGCGTTCGCTTGCTTTTGGGAAATTAACGGGTGAGGTGTTCGTAGTTGATAATGCTTCTCGCGACGGAAGCGCGGAGATGATTCGACTGGAATTCCCGGGAGTACAATTAATTGCCCTGGACGAAAATATCGGCTTCGGAAGGGCAAATAATCTTGCCATGCGCGAAGCAAACGGTGATTACCTTCTGATATTGAATCCCGATACTATTCTCGGCGAGGATACTCTTCGCGTTATGGTCGACTTCATGAGGCTACATCCCAAAGCAGGCGTTTCAGGATGTAAATTGCTAAATGCCGACGGCTCATTCCAAATATCTTGCCGCCGGGGCTTTCCGACACCCTGGGCAAGCTTTACGAAGCTCTTCGGACTTTCAAGTTTTTTCCCCAACTCACCGCGTTTTGCTCAATATAACCTGACATATCTTCCTACCGATCAAACGTATGAGATCGATGCACTTGCCGGTGCCTTTATGCTGCTTTCGCGTGAGGCGTATGAAAAAACCGGGGGGTTTGATGAAGATTATTTTATGTATGGCGAAGATATAGACCTCTGCTACAGAATAAAAAAAACGGGCTTGGCAGTCTTTTATGTTCACTCTACTTCAACCGTCCATTTCAAAGGCGAATCAACTCGTAGAAGCGTTATCAATGAAGTGTACGTCTTTTATGAAGCGATGCGCATCTTCGTACGCAAACATTACGGCCGAAATTTTTTATTTTCCATACTGCTCCAAGTAGGAATCGGCGTCCGCTCGCTTATCGCGCTTATTAAGAAATATCGTGGCGCTATTGTTCTGGCATTTGCCGACGCACTTGCCGTTACCGGAACGATCCTTTTTCTTTCTCATCAAATTTTCGGATCGTGGCTTGGGCTTCCCAGGGTCGATTATCCCTGGGTCTTTATCATTCCGGTTATTATCTCATTATTTATCCTTTCTATTTCCGGATCATATCAGCCTGAAAATAGAAGACGGTCGAAACCGATCATTCTTGCCATGCCCGCTGCGCTCATCATTCTTTCATCATTGACGTATTTTTTTAAGGAATTTGCATCGAGCCGCTCGCTGGTATTAATGATAACCGGTGCTTCGGCACTCGGAATGATCGTCGTCCGTATGTTTTTTCGCTTTATTGACCGCATTCGTTCTGGCGGCGAAGGCAGCGCTCGCCCCTTACTTCGAAGAACATTAATTGCAGGTACGGGCGCAGAGTCTCTCCGTATTGCCTCGCTATTGCGCGGTTCAGGATTCAGTCGGCGTTACCAACTTGTCGGATTTCTAGGGAAGGATCTGACGAGTATCGATCAACCACTTTTTCAGGAAATACCTGTAAAAGGTGATCTGGGGATGCTCGCAAAGGTCATTCAGGAAGAAAAAGTAACACAAGTCATTTTTCCTTCGGATGCTTTTTCGTATTCGGAAATGCTTACGGCAATGCAACGAGTTTCGAGTGAAGTCTCGACACAGGAAGTAAGCTTCAATGTTGTGCCACAGGCATCAGATGTTCTGCTCTCACGCTCAAAAATCGAACTTATTACTCCAACTTCTTCGTCCGAATCGTTAGCACTCATGCCCCTTGAGTATAATGTTCAGAAAATCAGTCACCGTATTGCAAAGCGTTTCCTTGACCTCGTATTCGCAATTATTATTTATCCTTTTATTATCATAATGAATATTGTAGGGCAATCGGTGCAACGGAAGCGTCTACTACAGGAGCTTAGAGAAGTACTCCGGGGAAAGAGATCATTGGTCGGCATGCATCCATCGCCGAAAGGGGGCACTGAATTGGCTAAGATTGGAGTTGTTAGTCTTGCCGATATATCCAGTGGCGGCAATTCCGGAAGATTACGCTCCGATGACATTGACCAGATGAATATTTACTATGCCCGGCATCATACAATCGGTATGGACATAGAAATTTTACTCAGGAAAATATTTTCTCGGACTTAAACATTTGATTTTTTTTATTTATTCATTATCTCTGTATGAAAAAAACGCTCATTCTATTTCTTGCGGGTACCATGTTCCTACCTGCTATTCTTTATTGCCAGCGAACGATCACTGTTGTCGGTTCCGGTTCGGTTTCGGCAAAGCCTGATTACGCTGTTGTCACAATGATGCTGACAAGCCAGAATAACACAGCACAAACAGTATTTTCTCAATCGGATGAGAGCTCAGCACGCTTGATGAAGTCACTTTCGGACGCAGGAGTTGTTCCTGAAGATATTCAACAGCGCGCGTTCGCACTCAATCCGACGATGGATTATTCCGGCGGCAGCGGATCATCTCCAAAACTTGTTGGCTACCATATGATGACGACTTATGAAGTAAAGATTCGAAATCTGAAATCACTACCGGTCGTGCTTGATGCCGGTTCGGCTGCAGGCGCAAGTAACATGACGATCGAAGGTTATGACGTTGCAAATAAAGAAAAAATGAAAGAAGCAGCGATCAAAAAAGCTCTTGAGGACGCCCGTGAAAATGCAGGAGAATTGGCAAGAGAGATGGGCGGATCGCTGGGCGAGATCGTCTCGATCAGTGATTCGGAATCCTCAGGAGCTTCCACGCCTGCCAGCATGGGACGCGAAGAAGAAGAGGAACGCCGCGGACCAATGGGGCGCATCAATCCGCAGGAAATCAAAAAACGTGTCGAAGTAAGGGTAACGTTCTCTGTAAAGTAGCCCGCAACTCTCTCACGCCGCTTGTTTTTCAGCGCTGCGAACGAGGATCGGAGGTGTTACACCCTCGACTGATTGCTTCGTCACGATTACCTTTTCTAATTTTTGATCATCGGGTAATGAGAACATCAGATCTGTCAGGACGCTTTCCATAATAGAGCGTAATGCCCGTGCTCCGGTGCCGCGTTTCAAGGCCCGTTCAATGATCGCGTCAAGAGCATCGTTCTCAAAACTCAGCTCAACGCCTTCCATAGCAAAGAGTTTGCGATATTGCTTTACGAGAGCATTTTTCGGCTCCGTAAGAATTTGCATCATTGCATCCTTTGAAAGCGCATCAAGCGCAGTAAGCACCGGCAGCCTCCCTATCAACTCCGGAATAAATCCGAACTTCAGGAGATCCTCCTGCTCGCAATAGCGGAATGTCGTTCGCAGATGCTCCGCATCTTTTATTGGGAATTCAGCCCCGAACCCGATGGGATATTTATGAAGCCGCTTTTGAATTATTTTCTCGAGTCCTTCGAAAGCTCCTCCGGCGATAAAAAGAATATGCTTCGTATTGATGTATACTAGCGGCTGCTCAGGATGCTTTCTGCCGCCTTTCGGTGGAACCCCGGCGATCGTACCTTCGAGCAATTTCAAAAAACCCTGCTGTACGCCTTCCCCTGATACATCGCGTGTGATCGAAGCGCTATCGGATTTGCGGGCGAGCTTATCAATTTCGTCTACGTAGACAATACCACGTTCGGCGCGGGCAACATCATAATCCGCTGCCTGTAATAATGCGGAGAGAATCGATTCGACATCATCGCCAACATAGCCGGCTTCGGTAAGAGTCGTTGCATCGGCAACGGCAAAAGGTACATCGAGAATTCGCGCAAGTGTTCTTGCAAGTAACGTTTTGCCTGTTCCCGTCGGACCAAGCATCAGGATATTTGCTTTTTCGATCTCTGTATCTTCGAATCCCTCTACTCCGAGAATCGTCTCGGATTCGATTCGTTTGAAATGATTATAAACGGCAACTGATAGTACCTTTTTCGCCTGTTCCTGACCAATAACATAATCATCAAGCTCTTTTTTGATCGCCCGTGGAGTAAACCGGGAAGTACCTGATCGGCGGGCATTTGCCTTTGTCGAATATTGAGGCAAATGTGAGCGTAATAGCTCGATATTATTCGCCGAGCAAATATCGCAAATAAATGCCGAGCCGTAAGGCGCGCTGATAAGCGTCGTTACTTCATTTGCCGAACGCAAACAAAACGAACAATGCGGGACAGTGCCGGTTCCATCGCCGCCGCCTTCGAATAATCCATCATCCTTTGATTTCCGCGTACGCGGCTTCTTTTCATCCATAATTATACAACAAACTGATGTTCCTTTTTGGTGCGCGGAGAAAACAAAAAGTGCAAAAAGTGGGGCGGACTAAGAGTCCACTCCACTGCGAAGCTTCATAACAAATGACACTGTTTCTTACTTCGTAAACGCCAACCGCTCCCGTAATTGCAACAGGGATTTCTTTATTTCAAGTAATTCAACTACTTGAACGGATATTTCTGTGGGGACCGGCAGAGGGATGATTGGAAGCTGGGCATCGTCTTCGGGAGGTTTGGCATCAATAAGTTGAGCTTTCTTTTCAGAGTCGAGCTCCTGCTTCAAGATCTGCTTGGCACCTTCGATAGTGTAACGCTCATCGCGCAGAAGCTCTTTTATACGATTAACGATCCGTATATCTTTTTCCGAATACACCCGGTTTCCGGCACGGTTCTTATGTGGTCGGAGTTCGGAGAATTCTGTTTCCCAATAGCGAAGCACATACTGCTCGACGCCGGCAAGTGCGCTTACTTCCGAGATCGAGCGGTAGAGTTTCGGTATCGTAAAATCCTTCAATCCGCGCCGTGAGCGTTCAGGTTGCGTGGATACATCCGGCAGTTCATCCTCTTGTTTAGCATGAGAGACATCAAAAAATTCGCCTTGTACCATGTGAGTAGTAGGTATTTAGGAATGGGGTTTAGATGTCATTCTTCGCTTTGCTCAGAATGACAAGAAATACAAAATTACAACGTTTCTATCACCACCATCGCTTCGGCGATATTTTTCGTATGCGTGAGCGATAGTTGGATCTGATATTTCCCGCCGATGATCTTCTCCACTTTATTGATCATCGAGCCACGCAACTCTATAACCGGCTTTCCGGATAGTTCTTTGCACACTTCGACTTCTTTCCAAATAAAGCCACGCCGGATCCCCGTGCCGATAGCTTTTGCAAATGCTTCCTTCGCTGCAAATCGAGCTGCAAAATGCTCGCTGCTCTTTTTTCTGGATCTGCAATAGGTAGTTTCATCGTCCGTAAAGATCCGGTTGATAAATTGTACGCCATATTCAGAGATCGTCCGCTCGATTCGAGGGACTTCGATAGTATCGATACCGATGCCGAAGGTCATGTTTTTTTATTTTTCCAGCATCGCCTTCAGCGGCGTCCAGTAATAATCTTTCCAGCCTTGCTTGAGATCTTCGTAGCGATTTTCGGGTACGCCGGAATGTGTGAAGGCAAGTTTTGTCTTGCCTTTTTCCTGTTTCAGGCTAAAGATAACTTTCGTATAATAATCTTTCGGCATATCGCTGGAGTGCCATGCCTGGACGATCTTCTTATCGGGAATGATCTCCAGATTCACGCCATCGATGTAATCACCGCTCGCTGTAAACTTCCCGCCGACCTTGCGGCTGATCTTCGCCGGATCGCCGGTGAATTTCGCATGTTTTTTCGAATCCATCAGCGCCTCGAATACATCGTGCGCCTTCGCATTAATCGTGACCGATTGTTTTATCGTTTTCGTTGCCATACTGTCTCCTTACATAATGCATTACTACAACGTACTTCGAATCAGAGTTCACAGAATAATAAATTTTCCGGCCACCATTCCGGCGCCTTTCGAATTCATAATCACATAATAATAAACCCCCGATGGAATATTCCCCCGCTCAAAAAATGATCTGCGAATTTTCCGGGACGTAATTCTTAGTAAGTATTTTTTCGCCGAGTTGAGTATAGACGTTTACTATGACCGGCAAGCCATTTTCGATATCACCAAGATCGATCGTTGTTTTGTCGGAGAATGGGTTGGGAAAATTCATAAGAGAATGGAACGAAGATGTTGCCCCTACCTTATCAATGTACAAAACAAGTGCTCCAACAAAGACAAATGATTCATTCTGATCAATTCTTCCTGTGCTATCGAGTGGATGTTTATATTGAAAAATGGGTCTGAGCGAGAGCCCATTAGCCAACCCGGGGACTATTCCGTTATATTTCGTAAAACTTCCGACTCCGGCGTTAATAAGGTAATTATATTGCAACGTATCAAAAAAATCGAAGTCTATTTGATAGCGCGCGAATAGATTGCGTCCCGTATCTGCAATCCCGCTATAAACCTCTCCTAAGCCCACAAAAATATTATTAATTATCTGCGCAGTATCGGTTCCGCCCGCAACACTAACAAAAGTACCGGCAGCGGGAAATTTGGAAACGATCGTATTGTTGACAAAATAAAATTGTTTGGCAGGATTCTTTAATCCTTCTGCTCCGTATTCTACGGAAATTGGATTCTGCGCATCTTTCCCTTTTTCCATAGTATTACCAAGTACGATGGAGAAACCGCCGTTAGGAAGATCAATGAGATAACTTGCTGAGCCGGTGTCTTCGTCCATAATGCGGTTATATTCGATGAAATTATTCATCGCGCGCGATTTTACGCAATGCCCGGCCTTTGCGTGATGCGAATAGCAAAAGCGCATTGTGAAATTCCGGATATTACCGATATACATATTATGTGAGAATCCATCGCCATATCCATTACGTGCAAATTCACAGGCTTCGAAAAGTATATCACATGTCGGGCTTGCAAACGTGAGAATGCCATCTTCATTATCATGCATATAGCAATGCCTGAGTTCAAGATTATCGGCTTCCTGACGAATTCCTGCTCCGTTATGATCGGGCACGGTGCAACCTGAAAACTCGATATTTTCGATATAAGTGTTTTTACCATCAATAACCCAGATGGCCTTACCCCCGGCATTTTTTCCGGCAGCATCCAAATGTGCATAGCCACCGATGCCGCGAATGACCAGGTTATTCTTCGCCCAGAAACCGACATCGCCCGAATACAGCCCAGCATCGATCTCGACGGTATCACCATCGGAAACAAGGTTCATCACCATGCTGGGCATGGTGTACGTACGAGTAGCTCCGACCTGGAATGTCTTTGCCAGGGCTGAAGAACTGATAAGAAAAATAAGAAGGCAGAAGATTGAGCGCATAATACAATACTACTTGATAAGTAAAACAAGAAAATAATGCAAGAGTTACCTATGGTGGAGAATTCTTGAGGTGCGGATTTGGTTCACAGGCGAATGCCAATATTCTTGCTTCTATTTTTAGCGAATCTGTTGCTGCCGTTTCATGCCTTTACTCACCAGACTCATAAACCGGGTTTAGGGGTATATGTGCCCGCGCGACCTCCAATCGACGGCTTGCATATCGGCATGAGTGTTGATTCTGCCGAACTCATTATGAAAAAAATTGCCTTGCGCCGAACGCCGCTAAAGGTAGATTCGCTTACACTTATCGAATCCGATAGCGTGCGAATCTTCGGCGAACCGGCATACCTGCAAATTCAGATTTTGCATAATAAACTCAGAACCATCGTCGTGAATTTCCATCCTCTATTCGGCGATCATTATATTAATACCCGCAATAAGCTCAATTCCTATATGGAGCATTTTTTCGGACGCGGCGTTATTACGCAGGATGAAAGCGTGGTCTACCGGAGATGGGAAAACGAAGATGGCACGATGGAAGTATCCTACACTGATAAATATACCCGAGTTTTTGTACGGCTGGGAAAGCAGTAGAACGAACTTCAGTCCGTTCCATCGAAATTCGTGCTATTAATGTGTTACATACTCAAATGGAATTTCCTCCCAATTCATCGGAATGCCGGATTTCATTTTTTTATAATGATCTTTTATTTGCGAAAGTGTGAAGGTAAATCGCTGCGCTTCATTTGTAAAAACAAATCCCGGGTCTTCTGATGCTTCGTATCGGAGCAGCCAGAGTGAATTGTGGTCCATATATTCCGTGAAAAACTCGACAATTCGATGATCTTCACCCGTAATAGAATATTCCGGTTTCGCGACGATAATAGACAGAAGTTCATGGTTCATTCTCTTAATAACAATGAAAAAGTTATAAAAAGCAACCACAATACTTCCTTTTCTGTATTATATTATATGTCTGCTTCGGCAAAGTATATTTTATTCATCATTATTTTTTGGGTTCTTCCGCGCATGACGTCCGGTCAATGTTCGGATGCCGGGGTTTGCTCTTTGCACAGTAACGATAACGGCATATTCCGAAGAAGCGGTGTCGGTGTGGATTATTTAAATGGTAATAGCGGAAAAGATTCGAATATCCGCTATGAATCCCTGAAGCTCGGCGCGTATTATTGGTTTACAAGGGAAATAAATATTGGGGCAGTATTGCCGCTTAACCGGCAAACCAGTAAATACGGCATGATGCAGGGTGTCGGCGATCTGCTTGTCGTTTTTGATTTTCTTTTTAATGACCACCCGGGAGATCTTACTGTATCGGGCGATAATAGTTTTCTCGTCGGTAAATTCGAGGCAACCTCCGTTCAGATCGGCGCGAAATTTGCCACTGGCACAGTCAATCAGGATAATCTTTCACTACAATATCAAAACGGCCTTGGCACCAACGACTTGCTTTTAGGAATAATCTATTCCGCCGCCAATCCTCAGGAAAATGACTACGATCTTTTTGTCGGAGGATTCACATTACAGGTTCCGTTCGGAATTGCCGGCAATAAATTCGATTCGCTCGAACGCGGCATCGATCTTCTCGGACGTATATCCTATCAATACCCGATCCTGCAGAAATTCGGACTCAAAGGTGAAACGTTGGCTATTCAGCGCCTAACAAAATCGGAGCTTCATCAGGATGGAGAAGTAATTAAAATAAATGACAACGATCTACAGGTCAATGTCTCTGCCGCCGCAACGTATAAATACCAGGAAGATATTTTCTTCGAAACCGGATTTTCCATTCCGCTCATCGAAAGAAAAATAAATTACGACGGATTGAAACGGGCATATACACTTTTCGCCAGCGCGAATTATCATTTCCGATAACTATTGAACGAGCGCGCAGCTCGAGCCTACCCAATCGAGACCTTTATTAAAATCTACGCCTATCATTTTTCCGCGCGTCAATCTGACCAGTGTGTGTAGTGCCTTTGGAGAATTTTGATCTTCAGACCAAATAAGCATAACCCGCAATTCACCGCGAACCTCGTTGCCATCAGGCGTTGTGACAATGTTCGCGTATTCCACTTTTTCCTGCAGTATCCATTCGCTACGTTCGGATTGGGGAATCGCTTCAATATCAGAAATAGTCGGATTGATATTCACTCCATGGCCGGCAAATGAATAAAGTGGTTTTAATACAAATTTTGCAAGATCGGGTGATCTATAATCAGCTTCAGAAACATACCAAGCTTTTGGCACTGCTTCATTGAGGCCCGATAAATGCGGAAGCAGTACTTTTGATATTCTGAAATACCAATTGGGATGACCTGCCCACTCGACATCATAATGTTGACGAATATCAAACCGAAGTTCGATCTTTTTACGAATAATTTCATCGGCAATAGCGCGATTATAAATCCGTTTGATCCGAATGAGATTTTCCTGATGATCCGGATGGAATAATTCATTGCCTTGAGATATCACCGAGCAGATATCCACGACTTGAAGCCCAACCTGTTTTTGCGCCAAAAGAAAATCACACTTCGTTTTTTGATTCATCGGATCGACTTCCATAAGGACTACTTCATTAGGATTGCAACTGCCCAGTATCGCTTTTTTTAAAATTTTATTGTATCTTTCTCTGCCGAGCGAAGGATCTATAAGTCCATTTAGTTCTTTTGGCAATCCATAAACATCTCTCATACTTTCGCTAAATACCGGTTGGTAATGATATAGCGACGGAAAACCTTGCAATTCAATTAGCTTAAATTCGGGATGGTCGCGTGATCCGGTGATCGCAAAATCCACCGCTGCAAATAAAGGGCGTGGAGTTTGATCAGCAACATTGAAATTAGCGGGGATCGCTTTTTTACCAATCTCTTGAAGTTCAGGCGATGCAGAGCGTATAAGAATTTCTTCGGCAAGTTTTCCGGCTTTCTCCGCCATTTCCCGAGTCAAAAAAAGCGGCGTTTCGGCAACCCGAAAATCTAATGTACATCCGCAACGGTGTTCAAGATCGGCGAGTTGTTTCCGGTAATTCTCTTTCGAGAATTTTGCATTAAATTCTTTGCGAAGTTCCGGTATCATACTTTTTTATTTGTGACTATCATAGCGAGATCAAATTTGCATGTCATACCGAAGGAGCCGAAATTCGGGTAGCGAATGAGTCCGCCGCGGCGGAAGGAATCCCCTGAAGATTGGCAAATCGTAACGGTCTACATTCTGTCAGGGGATTCCTCACATCGTTTTTTTTACACTTTGTGTAAAAAAATCTCCATTCGGAATGACATGTCGTTCGCCCGACAATGACGTCGATATTATTCTTAACTTTTAAAAATCACTGCCTGCCCTGAGGGCATTGCCAGCACTTGCTCCGGCTTTCCGGAGAAAAATTCATCCACCGCCTGACGGGCTCCGGGGCAGGTCGGGAAACCATAGTCATCGAAAATAATAAATCCGCCGCTTATCATTCGCGGATAAATAAAATTGAGAGAATCGAGAATTGACTGATAGATATCTACGTCAATATGGGCGAAAGAGATTTTAGAATTATCAAGACCTTTGAAGGAATCAGGAATAAATCCCTTGTGAGTCACGACGAGATCGGGGTGACCTACCCGCCCTTTAACTGCCTCTTCGCTTGTGTCTTTGAAATCACCTGATTTATGCCAGTCTTTTTGGGCATTTGTATCGGGCATGCCTTCGAATGTATCGAAAAGATGGAGCTTTGTGCCAGTAGATGCACCATACTCTGCAATAACTTTTGCAAGCAAGATCGCTGTTCCGCCTTTATAGACTCCACATTCCCAGAACTCACCGCCTAAAGAGAGAGCCTGCTTACCAAGGCAATAAAGAACGTAGCACCTATCGGCGGTAACAAGCGTATATTTTTCCGCCGCTTCGACGAATGGCTTGAACTCTCCTAACCCGAGCCACCCTGCTTTCGCATCAGGAAAAGCTTCAGCGACGTGAAAAGATTTATGAATCTTTCTACTTTTTTGAGCATCGTATCTAATTTAATGAGGTAGAAAAACCCGATTCGCCCTCTTCACGTGCCACGAAAATATTTTTATTCATGGAATTACCAGCCCTCGAGCTTCACCCAATCGGCATAATCCGTACTCCATACACGGACCGGGTCGATGCGCCACGCCAGCCAGGCGTATTCGGTGAGGGCGCAACGGGCAAGATCATCCTCGAAGAAGGGCAGAATTTCGAGCAGGCGCTGGAAGATCTTGAAGGATTCGAAAAGATATGGCTGATCTATCAATTTAATCGGAATTCCAATTGGAATCCGAAAGTCCTGCCTCCAAGGGGGGATAGAACGAAGCGTGGTGTCTTCGCAACCCGCTCGCCGCATCGTCCTAATCCCATAGGGCTTTCGCTTGTTACTCTGCTCGAGATAGATGGGCGAAATATTTATGTAGGCAGCGTCGATATTTTAGATAATACTCCGATCTTTGATATTAAGCCATATTTACCTTACGCTGAAGCTTTTCCTGATGCGAAAGCAGGGTGGCTCGATGAAACGATCAGCGTTGAGAATTCGAATCCTCAATTTGCTCTTGAAATATCCGAAGTTGCTAATGAGCAATTGGAATGGCTGGATAAGACTCAAGCTATTCATTTGCTGCCGCTTGCTAAAAGAATTCTGGAAAGCGATCCGTTTCCGCATCCTTCGAAGCGAATTACAAAAAGAGAGCGGGGCTTCTATACCCTTGCAATAAAAAGCTGGCGAATACTTTATCGGCTCGAAGGAAATTCTGTCATTTTGCACAAAGTAAAGAGCGGATATTCGGCAAGGTCGCTGGAATCAGGCAATAATGGTATTCATCAGAGAGAAGCACATGTTGCATTTCATAAGTTATTTTAATGTCATTCCGAAGGAGCCGATGAGCCGAAG
>Ga0206990_1049_pt1 | contig 29420 bp, 21 predicted proteins | sample Alteio_BWMinCont_8_FD_153283 | JGI IMG/M metagenome (GOLD analysis project Ga0206990, IMG submission 153283) | Enriched cells from forest soil in Barre Woods Harvard Forest LTER site, Petersham, Massachusetts, United States -... | ecosystem: Environmental > Terrestrial > Soil > Temperate forest >... | reverse complement strand
AATCCATAAGGAAAGTTACCATCAATCTGTGCTTACTGCTAACATAACACAAGATAAAATATAACATGGAAGTGTCTATGAGCACATTTTTTGCATACCAACAATTCATGGCATGGCCGAAAATAAGAAGTATAAGCACTATTGATCCTTACCGAGTAAGATACTGATCTACTGATAGCGGACCGCTTCCAACAATGAACAGGGTGAAAAAAACTACGAGTAATGAAAGCGAAAATGAGTATGCCGAATATGGGTCACCACGCTGCAGATGCCAAGCACATGCGACTATCATAGTACCTATCAAGCTTATACTTGCAATTCTTGTTCCAAATCCTACAGTGAGCGCGATTCCGCCAAAAAATTCCGCACATGCGGCTAAAAATCCCCAGAATACGGGGAGAAAATGAATACCAAAGACGGTTATCGCCTGTCCGAGCTCTCGCCACTGTGCAGGTCCGCCAACTATTTTCGGAAATCCATGCCCAATACTCAGAATTCCGATGCCTATGCGCATTCCACACAACGCATAAAAAACGATGTGAGGTGAAACTGGCGATAAGAGTAATGAAATATATGTGTGCATACTGACCTTCCATTGCTATAGAATATATCTACTCATAAGGCTTTGCGAGAGATTTTTAGTCGCCTTATATATGATACATACAAAAGCTATGGATGGTATTTCAAGTGGTTATGTGATGTCTGTGCATTTTGATACAAAAATTATACTCTAGAGGAAACCGATGAAGGCGCGAGGTACATTGTGGCAACTTTTATGGTATTCATATGATAAAACATGATAATCTTTTGGTGCTGTATATATCTGTTACCATACTATTTTTATTGTGTATGACACACACGGTTGCTTCTTATATTTCATATGATCTGCATATCACCGAAATCCCAGGCACACAGCATCGGCTTATGGTTTGCTGTCATGGGTATGGTGGCGATTATCGTATTGGAGAAGTTATTAAAGCATGGAGTCATACGCCAGCAAAAATTGTAAGCTTTAACTTTCCAGATCACTCACTTGGCAATAAAGCATACGATTTTCATACCTTGCGTTTTGGCTCACCAGCAGAACTGCTGCCCCTTTTGTATGTACTCAAAAAATACATTATTCATGCAAAGTATGACGCCGTTGATATCTATGGTTTTTCGGCAGGAGGCGCTGCAATTATAAATGCATTAGGTATTCTTACAAAAGATACCCATGATCAGGCGCTGAGGTCTATTGGTATTACTGCGGCTGATAAAGAAAAGATTCTTGCTGCACTCAAAAAAGGCCTGATTATTCTTGATACTCCGTTAAAATCGGTAGAAGAAATAATAGCATGTCGAGGGAGTTCTCCTGAATTAGAATTCATTGCACGTACCTATGCGCAGCACCGTATGCGTCCCTTAGATTCAGTAGAGTATCTTGCTGGCCATGCTTTTAAGATACTGCTTTATTTTGAAAAAGGTGATGAAGTACTCTCCAACCGTGATGATGAAATTTTTATAGCAAGGCTTACGCATGCCAATAAGCTTGGTACTACAACTATTCTCAAAGAAAAAGATGGTGGCCATCAAGGGGAGCATAAGAAATTGTGGGACGCCTACACGCATATGATAACGGGAGCATTACCTTAAAATGGTATCTTGTATGAGAGGGCTCAAAACTTGTGCGTGAAACATTTTGACATGAGAAAGCTGTTGCATAAAATCCAAGGAGCGCGCACTATGTATTAATGGTGTGGCTCCTACAGGTATGTATGATGCGCGCGCAATTTTTTGGAAAGATCGAAGAGATACCTGAGACGGTCAAGCGTATGATGGTCGGCTGTTCCTGGAAGCCAGAGTGCCCGGTATCATTAGAAAACCTTCGTTATGTAACAGTTACGCATTGGGGATATGATGATGCCGTACACAGGGGTTATTTAGTAGTTCACACAATACTTGCAGATGAATTACTTGCTATTTTTAGTGAACTTTTTGATGCGCATTTTCCTATTGAACGCATGGAACTGATAGATGTCTACGGCGCAGATGACGAACGATCAATGGCGGCAAATAACAGTTCAGCATTTTGTTGTAGGGCAATTACGAATAAACCCGGTACGTTTTCTTTACATAGTTATGGGGTTGCTCTTGATATTAATCCGTTAATTAACCCTTATGTCAAAGGAGATCAAGTACTTCCTGAAGAAGGAAGAGCTTTTCTTGATCGTACGCGACCATATCCAGGAATCATTACCAAATCACTTGATAATGCATGTTATCGTATTTTTACTCGATATGGGTATGAGTGGGGCGGCGACTGGGAAAGTCCAGTTGATTACCAACATTTTCAAAAACGATTAGAGAAGCTTCAGGAAGTGTCCTAACTATTTATGCAGGATTGCTCAGTAATGGTGGTACTGAATTATTGGTGTTCCAACATTTTGACATGAAGAATTTTTTGCATAAAACCCACGTCATTTGATATTACTATTGAGTGGGCTTATGTGGATTATATACCGATCCTGTGCGATATCCCTTTTGTTGTGGGGGCGCAGCAAGTAATGGTTGGGCTTCGGCCTCAATTTCTTGAACAAGCTGACGCATCTTATGGTAATTGTAACACCCATGGCCGGCTCCACAGGCTGCGTTGCCTGCTGTAATAGTTTTAAGCGCACATGCAGCTTGAGGAAATTGAGCTGCTAATAGCATGAGAACTGGGGTTGGGAGAACGGTCCCAGCGCAAGAGATCTGTAGAGCCTTTTTATGTAATTCTTGTTCATGGGATTTGTGCTGTGGTGCTGGATGAAGACCCACGATCCTCAAACAAGTGTGAGATGCACAGCCTGCTCGTAGCAAGGGGGTTATACCTACGAATCCGAATAATACGAGATTTTTTATACGCATATAATTGCATGCTCCTAGAACTTATCATTACCTGTTTATAATGTGTACCAAAGTAGTTCAATTATCAAGAACTTAAACTTCGTAAGCTGCTGATCTTCATTTTTTTCTTAATACATACGATATCTTTCAGCGTGAACACTTTGAAAAAGCCGTGGTATTCGAGTCTTTGAAGTGGTGTCGTCTAGGTTTGAGCACGTTTTCCTCGAGCATACACAGCCCCATGAGTTGGCTTTTGTCCTTTTTTGACATGTACATTGGCGCGTAATGATTCAATGAGGGTTGATTTTTGTGGGGCAACGGTGCGCGGTTTTCTTTTGGGTGCTTCAGAGGTTTTTTGTTTGAGCTTTTTTCGTAATTTTTCAGCAAATTTGTCGCGATATTTGCTAAAAACAAACGTTTTGTGTGTAAGATGTTTGATAAACTGTTCTGCTAATGCGAGCTCTTGTGTCGAAATATGAGATGTTTTTTCTCTGTCTTCTTTGGTTTGTATTTTTTTCAAAGGACGTATCTCGTACGTATAATTGAGTATGCTGAGTAATAAGCCATTTTCATACGGTTGTATCGCGCATATATGTTCTTTTTCATGCATAACGAAATGACCGATAGCGATTTTACTGGTTGCCGCAAGGGCTTGCGTTAACACGGTATACGCTTTATATGAGCCAGAGGGAAGGGCGTAATAATGGCGGTCATAGTAAATGGGTTCTATAGATTCGTGGGCAACAAATTCAAGAATGGTAAGGATATCGGATGATTCTGGTTTATATTTCTGGAGTACTTCTTTGGTAAGGATAACATACTTGTTTCCTTGCTTGAGCCCTTTTACCACATTTTCCCACACCACCTCTTTTGCACATTTTGGACACCAGCGTTTGTACTCTAAAGGGGTATGGCACGTTGCATGCAGTAGGGTAAAACTCTGTACGTGTTCTTGGATGGCAGCATAGAGCTCAATGGGTATCTCTACAAAGCCAAAGGTGATCTTTCCTTTCCACGCTTTCATCAGTTTTCCCCCTATGCGTGTTATTCAATAAAAATTATGGTATCAAATAATGACTGTATAAAGGGAGAAATTACAAAATCAATCTTTAGATTGATTTTGTAATAGGTAAGTATGCATTGTGCTCCACTGATACAATGGGTGACAAACGTGGCTGCTATGATTTTTGATTGAGTGAAGCAAGGAGTCGTTCTGCAGCTGTGTGAATTTCAGTATCACCCTTGCGTTTTGCTTGTTCCCTAATTGCTTCAAGTGCGCCAACGTGGAGCATATTAAAGTCGCCAAACGGATATACGTATCGTTCTTTATTTTTTTGGTCAATGTTTGTATCAACCCCTAAAAACCAATTACCGTATTCAGCCAAAGAGTGGGTATTAATAAATTTTGCTTCATCACTTTTGTCGGGTGCGCATTCTTGCCAATTGTTACGTGTATGCTCAACTTCAAGACCCTTCTTAATAATCCGAAAGGCATGTTCATACCCTGCTTTATGGAGTACTATCGCCATATTTATTCTCCTTTTTTGGGATAGATGCTTTCTGTAGAATTACCGCAAAGAGAGACGTCCTGTCTAGTGTTTTTTTTCGCATGGATCAAAGAAGATGCGGGAAAGCACTCTTTTTTCGTAAGCAGTTTGGGGAATTTGAATGCAATCTTATGTAATAGCAGGAACTTTTGAGGGGAGCTTTGGAGTATTTACCTTCCTATATGAACAAATGTTTTTTAAAATTGAGACAAGATACAAATTTGTGGAAGATTTTTTGATTTTTACGCATGCGCTATGCTTCACCTATTTTGTGTATCGGGTATAGAACGGATTTGCGAGAGGAAAAGCTATGTTTGTATTCATAACGCGTATTATTGGTATTATCCTTTTATTAGGATGTGCAGTCGTAAGTTCACGTAACTGGCGTATGATTAAATGGCGTACTGCCACAATGGGGTTAGGTATCCACATGATCCTTGTACTTCTGCTTTTAGCAAATACTTATGGCCAAAGGCTTATGCAATTTTGTGCTGAGGGTATTAAATCGGTACAAGATGCTACCCATTCTGGAGTAGAGTTTATTTTTGGATCGCTTGCAATGCCCACTGATCCTTGGGGGTTTATGTTTGCGATTCATGGTATGCCACTTGTTATTGTATTTAGTGCGATTATTTCTCTTTTTATGTTCTTTGGTGTGATTCCATGGATAATGCGTGTCCTGAATCGTCCGATGCGATTTTTATTGGGTACGAGCGGAGCTGAGACCGTGTGTGCAGTTGCCAACAGTTTTTTAGGGCAGACTGAGGCCCCTCTTTTGATTAAAAATGTACTTACCTCAATGACTGAGTCACAAATCTTTATCGTGATGGTAAGTGGAATGGCATCGATTAGTGCCGCGGCGGTCGCTATTTATTCAAAAATGGGAATTGCTGAAGCACAACATCTCTTGTGTGCTTCAATACTTGTTGTGCCTGCAAGCATTGTGATGGCAAAAATTATTATTCCTGATGAAAAAGATACAAAAAAAACCGATCTGTTGAATGAGCTTCCTCGTGGAGCGTCAAATATGTTTGAAGCAATTTCGACTGGCGCACTTGATGCATTGGTTATGGTATTCAATTCGGGGGCCATTTTGATTGCCTTTATATCGTTAGTATCACTTACGGATATGATATTGAGCGCTACAAGTGTTCGTTTTGGTATGCAGGCGTATCATTTAAAGGATATTTTGGGATTTTTGTGTGCGCCTTTTGGATGGCTTATTGGATTGAGAGGGTCTGAGGTGTGGATAGCGGGTAAACTGTTTGGGGCCCGAGTGCTCATCAACGAAGTGGTTGCTTACCGAGATTTGTTAACATATACCTTATCTGATCGAGCAGTGGTAATTATTACTTATGCATTGTGTGGATTTGCAAACATAAGTTCTATTGGGGTACAAATTGGTGCAATCGGAGCCCTTGCGCCATCAATTCGACCTATGTTGAGCAAACTTGGTGGACGAGCATTGTGGGCTGCGTCTCTTGCCAATTTTCTTTCTGCAGCAATTGTTGGGTTATTTGTATAACTGTTCCTAGAAAATAACAGTAAAGTTTACCCATGCATTGCTTAGTACACGACAAATTTATCCTATGCCTAAAGGATAATCTGGTTTTTCAAGCTGAGGGAAATAATCGCTAAAAAGACCATCCATGAGCGCTACGGCATCACAAAGAAGGTTGGGGTCGAATTGAAAACTTTCACCCCTGAATATGGCATTTATGAAATCAATGCCATAAGTGAAAAGCGAATTTAAGCGCCGACCATGCTTTTTAATTGTAATCTTTTTGATGTAACTATGCTTTATAGCCCCCATTTTAACAGCACAAACCGTTGCTAGAGCAATGAGTGCAAATAATTTTTTGATCTTGTCGGGCTTGGTGATATGTGTTTTTTCGAGATCAAATCCCTTGGACTTAATGGACTTGAAAAACAGCTCTATGAGCCAGCGAAGCCGATAAGCGTCTAATGGATTACCTGTGATGTCCATAGAAGCGATTACCACTACCAATTCGCCTTCATTGGATCGTGTTGCTACAAGGTGCACTACGAGATTCTGTAATGTGACAACAAAGCTTTTTTGTTCTTGCGACGTCACAGAGGACACCAATGTGCTGATTTGTACGAGCTTTCCATCGTGCACAACATACATATTAGACCTCATGCGCAAGATAAAGGGAACCTTATTTTGTGCCAAAAATGAGACCCATGCATCACCAATAAATTCACGATCCCCAAGCACACATTCAATATTTTCTTTTCCTCCCACAATAGCAAATACCCGTTTCATCAATGCTATGCGCTCGCGTGTATGCGAAGTACCTGCTTTAGCGTAAACGTCCCATGCGATTGGTACCGCAAAACTTGTTCCATCTGGAAGCCGGTACAACAGACAGGCGACAAAGACATTAATATGCGATTTGCCAAATTTCCAATTAGTGCGGTCTAATATAACAGTAATTTTCCCGTGCCACTGGAGCATGTGATACAGCATCAACGAAAAGTCGTGCTCGGCTATGTGAATGTCGTTCAAAAAACGTTGTAATCGTCGAACATCTGATGTAACTTTTGCTTTATCACAGCTACTTGCCTGGGCTATTTTTATAAGCCAAATACCATTTCTCAGAAACAGCCCACATACCATGCGCGTCACAAATGTCCCTACCGAATCACTCCACCCAAGATATTTAGACAGCACACTTTTAATACTGCGGAATATTCTTTTTTTAGGGCTCTGCTTTTTTATTTTGGCTTTTTTGTTTTTTTTGGTGATACTGATTGTGATGATGTCGTCATAGGTTATTCTCCTTTTTAAGAGTAATGTTTTGAATCAGGAGGATAACCCATTTTTACAAAAAAAGTACCCTCGAGCCCTTGAGACCAAAATTAAAAAAAGAGCGCATTATCAGGTATAAATTTGTCGTGTACTAAGCATGCATTGTTAATTTTTGTATGGAATGTAGGCGTCCATGCAAAACTGTATCCAGCTCCTAATAATAGTGTCTTTGGATCAACTGATGGATTTCCAAACAGATGTGATACGTTGAAATAACAGGAATGGCGTACAAAACTATCACCTGAAAGTCTTGCTTGGCCTATTTTTGTTCCAGATCCTACGACGAATGTTGGGTTATATCCTATTTCAAAGATATTGTTTTTATAACGATATTGATTTGCCTGTAAGAGATCTATCAAATTTCCGGGCATGATTTTTATATTTGAAGGCAAAACAGGGACATAATGATGTGAAAAAAAGTGAATAAAGCGTGCTTGAATTGATACAATAACACCGTGCCTAGGTGTATCTAGGGCGACTCCTGATATTTCTCCTCCAAGCCCAAAAGCGAAAGATCGGGTGCCTACCAATGTATTACTTATATCACATTCTGATATCTTTAAGCGCGTTGGAAATCCGCCAAGGGCATAGCAAAGAAATTGTATGTCTTTTATTTTGATAAATTCTTCAATGCGATTGAGGGTGTCACAGCCTACTGAAATTACCATATCATCCAATCCAGTACGATTATATTTGACTGAAGGGACGCCACATCCTTTTAACTGTTCATACTCAAGTCCTGCGGTAAGTTCAGCCCACCAGCCATACGTTGATTGATACAATACGTTGAGAATACTGCCGGTAAGAAAATCATTCTCTTTTCTATTAATTGGCGGTCTTACAAATGGATGAGGGTGTGTAGGAAGTTCTTGAGCATCAGTGATAATGGTACGTTCACGATTGTATATAATAGGAAGCATGGTGACAGAAGTGAGTGCACGCGGTTCGCCATGATGAGCAGCAGTTCCAATGTTAGTAGCTCGGCGTATTTTAAGACTGTAGGTAAGGCTCGTCGTGTGTATGGTATACTGCCAAAAACATAATACATATGTTATGCCTATGAACAGTAACATGGTACGTTCCTACTTTGTAGCAGTTTATAAAGGGGGATACTACAATAAAAATAATGGGCTGTTAAGAAAAATCTTAGAAATCCACGTCTTATTTTGAGAGGCATTGCTGTTGTAGATTGAGTGTTTCTTGTGTAACAAGTACTGGTGTTTCGTTTACAAACCGTTCTTGATGAAGGTGCAGCCATGCCTTTGCTTGTAAAATTTTAAGCACTCTTCGATCGAGTTCTTTTTCGCTTACCAATCCTGATTGTATCTGCTGTTCAATGAGATCAATTGCTTTATCGACGGCAAGTGGTCCTAAAATAATGTCGTTACCAGCTAAAAACGCACGTAACTCTATTTCACCGGGAGCATACTGATTGGTAACGCTTTTCATGCCTAGCCCATCAGTAATCACTAATCCTTTAAATCCTAATTCTACTTGTAAAAGTGTGGTAGTAAGTGCAGGAGAGAGGCTTGCGATACTTGATTGCTGAGGATCGTATGCTGGCACCTGTAGATGAGCTATCATGACGGCAGGAATTCCGTGAGCTATCATATATTTAAATGGAATAAGTTCACGCGCTTCTAATTCTTTACGGGTGTATGGTACAAGAGGTAATGCAAAGTGTGAATCGACGGTTGTATCACCATGACCAGGAAAATGTTTTGCGCAGGCAAGTACCTGCGCATCACCCAATCCATGAGCAAATGCCCATCCTTTACAGGAGACAATGTGTGGTTCCGCTCCAAATGACCTACTTCCAATGACTGGGTTGAGAGGGTTGCTATCAACATCAACCACGGGAGCAAGGTTCATATGTACGCCTACGGCACGACAGTGTCGTCCTATTTCTCGTCCCACCCGGTACACAAGGTCATCTGACATAGTTCCCAAGATGCGAGCGTGTGGGAACACAGGTGTTTTTTCAAGACGCATACTCAAGCCCCACTCAGCGTCTTGTGCGATAAGGAGAGGGACTTTTGATAACGTTTGGTACCGATTGACGCAAGCAATTTGCTTTTCGGGACTGCTTTTATACAAAAAAATAATTCCCCCTACATGATGTTGTGTGATACATGCTTCAACATGTTCTTGGCTCATGTTATATGGTGAATGAAGGAATGCACTTGCAAGTGATTCGGTAGGCTGCTCATTACTGGTACTTGAACTAGAAGCAACCATGAACAACTGGCCAATTTTTTCACGTAATGTCATGGTTTGTAAGGTTTCTTGCGCCCATGATGACGGGTCTTGTAAAAAAGGCGGAAGGTAACATGGACAGGTGCGGTGAACAGGAAGGAGATGTTCACATAAAAGTGTATGAAGAATCGTAACCGTTTCTTCATCTGGGTTACCTGAGATGTCGGTAGGGCGAAAATGCATCTGAAATGCTTGAATAATATCTTGAGCGGTACAATGCTCGGATGGTGTTCTATACCCCCAAATATGAAGATGCGTAATAAGCCATTCTTTTACGCAATCTTTCTTATAGGCGTGGTGCAAACATGCAAGTGGTGCGTGGGAATGTGTGCGTGGCCATGCGCCAATGCCTGCTTGTGCAAAAGTATGCCAGGGAAATAAAGGGCCTGGATCTATTCTTCGCCTGGGTGCAATGTCACTATGTCCGACAACGTTACGTGGCTCGATACCATATTTTTTTACCAGAGAGGTACAAAGTTCAATGCTTGCAGCAATCTGTTTGGCAGTATAAGGGTACCACTCGTGAGCTGAACCTTGTACCACGACGCCCGATTGTTGTTCGGGAGAAATTTTATATCCATCGTTGACGTGTTCTATGCCAATAGAGTGAGTATTAATGGCATCTTGTCCACAGATGGTTCTCCAAAAAGATGCTCCTGCATGGCGGCCACCCCGGTCCTCGGGAATGTGTTGAAAGATAATTCCCTGTTCGCTGATAGTGTAATGGGGAGCGGCTGTTGATTTCGTATATCCAAGGAATATTTGAAGTGTTTTATCAAGTTTTTCTCGAGTAAAATGTAAAACGAGAAGGGGAGAGATATCTTGAATATTGGCTATATGAGTAGTTCGATCAATGGTGTGTGACAGTGGGGCGGGAAGTTGCAGAATACGAGGTGCCCCCAAAATGTCTAAGGGTGCACCTACCAAGATGAGGTATGATACAAGGTGTTTCATAAAAACCTCATTAATGTGCGTTTTTTTAATACATAAAAATGTATACATTACAGCAGCCACGGCAAGCAATAGTTCTAGGGCATATATTTTGAGTGGAGTAGGATCATATGTTAAACGTTTACGTATGAAGTGAGCAACGTATATGACATGTTTATAGTAGCTGTCTTCAGGTTAAAAAAGTAGTTGGCCATGATTCCAATCGGCACTTTTTTCATTTATACTAAAGCATATTACTATTACCTTAAAACAATACTATGCAAATAACTGTCTCTCGATTAGCAAAGAATAATCGTTTACAACGCGACGCCTATGATTATATTTCTAGCGCAGACAACCATGCTACTATGCTGGAGCGGTTACAGGAGATAGGGCAAGATGCCATTTATGTATGTGATGCAAAGAAGAGATCGATACTTGCTGAAGCATGCTCAAGTGGAAACCTACGTGCAGTAGAGCTTTTGCTTTCATGGGGTGCGCGTGTGGATACTTGTGACAAGGAAGGTGACACTCCACTTTTTGCAGTCTTTGATAGACCTCTCCATGAAAATATTCAAGCGATCATTGCCTTGCTTCTTAAAGCGGGTGCTAACATTAATCATAAAAATCAATATGGATTTACGGCATTGCACTGCGCATTGTTATGCCGCGATGTTTCTATTGTTTCCTACGTGTTGGAACAGGGGGCTGCGCCTGTTGGCCGTTCAACGGAGTTGCCAACTCCCTTATTTGTACTAGCAGAAGAAGGAGACAGTGAGGATTTTGGTCCAGATGAATATAAGCGGTTAATTGCGCCCTTGCTTGAAGATAAAAGTATATTGGAATATAAAAACGATGAGAATCAGACCGTACTGGTTTATGCCATTTTGCATAATGCATTTGTGTTAGCAAGGGTACTTATCGAGTATGGTGCTGACGTTACGTGTACTGATATCGATGGCTGCACGCTTCTTCACCTCATAACACACATTGATGAAGAAAATAATATACATCCTTTCTGGATACCGCGTGCACAAAAAGAGGTAGCATTATTGCTTGTATCTCGAGGTCTTAACCCCAACGTTTGCACCACTGATGGAATAAGCCCGCTTCGCATGGCGGTTAAATCACATAATGCAGTTATAGCACAGGTATTATTAGAACATGGAGCTGACCCAGAGTTATGTCCTACAGGGAAGAGATTATCCCCGCTGCAAGAGGCGAAATTTGATGATGATCATACGCCTTATCCGCTTATTACATGGGAGGAATATGATCTTTGGGATGAATTTCATCGACAAATACCAACAAGTACCATGGCACATTTATTGTTGCGCTATGTGAAATCTCCACACCAGTATCGGCCCTCTGAAGGATTTCTGGAGGCATTTACTCAACGCATACATATGGACATGGGTTTACCGGAGCACGTAGCAGATGAGTAAAATCATACTAGGCAAATATGTATCTGTTGGTTTGTACACAATATAATTAAGAGCGTATGCGATTTTTCAGGTTCAAATCTGGTTAACCTTATGTATCAAACTCGAATTCGACCAAAAGTGCTGTAAGCAAGGCTCTTTTTTTAATAACAGTGTCAACTTAGAAAACAGAGGTTTGTATAAAAGCACCACAAAAAAATTATAAATATTGCGCACATACACATGTTTTCTATGGAAGATATCTGTAGCACCATAAATTTACACTTATGTTTTGTTCTTAGGCAATTCTAAAAGCGCGGGATTTTCAACGTTTTTAGTCGAATTGGGGTATCAAAGAAATATATCATGAAGCGTATCGTATTGTTAATGATAATGACCTGTATGGCTGGCCAACAAATTTCTGCGATGCAGAGCCAACAATCAAAACAACCTCATAGATATGTTCTGGTTGTTCAAGGCATACTCAAAACAACGGTAGGGGTTCCCATGATTGTTTTTGGGAGTGTGCTTACTATGAGCTCAGCTGTAGACATTGCTACAACGCTGAAGGCTTTAGCGATAAGGAATCAGCCTATTTCTGTAGATGCGGCAGGCAGCATGATTTTAATGTTGGTAGCGGCGCCAATAACAGGTGCATTGGGTGCACGGACTGCTGCAAAAGGTACGAAACTCATGTACTCGGGATATAGTGATATTAAGAGTGGGTGTAAGGCCAATCAATCATAAAGAGTGCCTGGTAATAAGGGGGAGCGAGGTATCAGTTTCTTCATTTTCTTATACTATTAATGTTTTTACAAAAGTTACAATTGCTGAGGAAAAAAATCTTATCGTGCTCTCTGTCAAGCACAATTTTGATTATGGGCTCTTAATGAAATGGCTTGTATATTTTTGCTGTATTATGCATGATTTTTAGAGTGATATAAAGGAGCTTGACAAAGTCTTTCGTAGTATATGAAACTGCAGCACTAAGACAGGTGGTGCACGGGTTATATCATACTGACCAGAGTGCTCATAAAATAAGGATGTACAACGTGAGCATGTATCATCTTTTTGTTGTACTTTTTGCGTGTGCGTTCATGAATGGCAAGGGCCGCACCTCGGAAGACTTGTACACAAAAACTCCTCTTGGTATACAGCAAGTGGTCATTTGGGGTCATAAGCTTTACTCGCATACGCATTCGTATATACATTATGCCTTTCATAAAGCATTTTTACATCTTGGCTATAAAACGTATTGGGTGAGAAAGCTTGCCGAGCTTGATGGGATTGATCTTTCAGGAACATTATTTCTAACTGAAGGGCAAGTCGATGATGAGCTTCCTGTGCGGTATGATTGCTGGTATGTATTGCATAATTGTCACCATCCTAAATACGGTCCGCTTATTGATGCGCACCGGGTGCTTCTTTTGCAGAAATATACTTATGAATGTAAGAATTATGTATTGGAACAGCTTGAGCCGTACATTTTCTTTTCCGACGAACACAAAACATTGTATATGCCATGGGCTACAGATCTGCTTCCACATGAGATACATGAAATGAAGGGAAAGCTTATTCCTTTTCAACAAAGAAAAAAAAGAGCAGTGTGGGTGGGCACTGTCGGAGACCAACTCTATGGGAATGTCCATCAGCTTGCTCCATTTGTATCAGCATGTAAACAATATCAATGCCGGTGGTTTAGGCGTGAAGTGATCGCTGCAGAAGAAAATAGAAACCTTGTCTGCGAGGCATTGCTTGCACCTGCTATTGTAGGGGCATGGCAGCGTGAAAATGGCTATATCCCTTGTCGAATTTTTAAAAACATCAGTTATGGTGCAATAGGGGCAACAAACTCAGAGGCAGCATACGATCTTTTTGAAGGAAAGATCCTCTATAACTCTGATACCGCACAATTATGTACTGATATGGTAACATTTGCGCAAGAACATGATATATCTGATTTACATGCACTTATGGATATAGTGCGAGACAGACATACCTATATTAACCGTATTAACCATATACTTACATGTTTAATTCGAATCGCGTATGCATAGGGTGGGTGCTTTTTGTTATTGGTATATTTGCTCATGGCGATCACCCGAAAGTGCTTCATCTTACACTGCACAAGGGATGTCATCGTGAAGTGATGTGGCTTGGCGAGCAGCTTGGTCTTGATCTTACCTCAATCTTTATACAAGATAAGCCACCGTGTTGGCTTGATGATGAAACGGTGGGAAATGCGATTTATAATGTGACGGCAGAACGGGCACGTAAAACATGGCTCAAGCATAAAAATTTTTTTGAATCGTTTGATCTTATTATTACCTCTGATACCGCACCACTTTCACGTATTTTTTTGCAAAATGGTTGGAAGAAGCCGCTGATTATCTGGATATGTAACCGTTTTGATTATGCAGATAAAGCTACTGCCGGAAATACCTTTCCCGATGCTGCGTATTATGCTCTTATGAGAGATGCGCTTACGATGCCAAATGTTCGTATTGTTGGATATACACCGTATGAAATTACGTATGCCCATAGTCGTAATGTTATGGTTCCACATATGGTTATTAAGCCATGTGCAGCAGTAATAAAAGATGCTTCTTTTGCTTCTTCAATACCTTCTGAAATTAATAAATCAGAGACCTTTTTTATACCCGCATATCATAATGATCGCATATTTAATCTTGAGGGTGAATGCAAGAGGATAGGGATTCGTGCATATTGTGGTCGTTACAATGGCCCTGAGGATCTTAAAGATTTTAAAGGGGTTATTCATTTTCCCTATGCGTGGTCAAACTTAGCATTATTTGAAAATATTCAGCATGGTATTACGTATTATCTTCCCTCAAAGAAGTTTTTTTGTGAATTAACAAACTCGGGAAGATACTTTTCTTCAGGGATGTCGTTGCAGACTATCTCATTATCCGAATGGTATGCCCCAGAGCATGCGGATTTTTTTGTGTATTTTGACTCATGGCAGGATTTAAAGAACAAGATTTCACAGGAGACCCCTCTTATTCGTGAAATAAGGCAACATAAAATTAAAATGCTTGCTGAAAAACATCGTGCGAAGACCATACAGCAATGGAAATCGCTTATACATTCGTTAGAAATTAATATATGAATACCTGCTTTTTCTTCCTTATTATTTTATTTATAAGTATAACGACGGGCCATGCAGCACAGGCGTCGCGCGTATATATGGAGCTCAATCCGTACCAAGAATTTTTAGAAGATGGTACGTATAGGGACATGGATTGGAGTCCGTATGATAAAGAAATACCAGCATCACGTTTTGAATCGTTTGTGTATGCGTTTGAATGGTTTGAGCAGCATAAAGGTAAAATTGTGGTAGAGCTTGGCACTTCGTGTAGTTTTGTCCATGATGGCCTTCCTGGATGTAATAGCAATGACAGTACATATTGGATGCCACATGATCCCAAGAGTTGGGACTGGGGAGCTGGTTTTTTTACGCGCATGTGTGCTGCTGCTCTTAATCCTCTAAGTCCTGTGATACATACAGTCGATATTTGTGCTGAACATATTCGACGCTGCAAAATTATAACTGAACCGTATGCTCATCTTATTCAATATCACATTGCTTCCTCCGTTGATTTTCTCAAAAGATGGCCGAAACATAAAAAAATAGATCTCATCTATCTTGATACGGGAGATATGACACCTATTGAGCCCACGGCAAAGCTGCAACTTGATGAAGTAAAAATGATTGTTGAACGTGCCCTTCTTGCATCAAGAGGCATTATTGTTATTGATGATGTACGAAATCAAACACCAAGAAAGTTTGGCGATACCTCTGGTTTTGGAAAATCAAAGTATTCCTTGCCATATTTGCTTGGGCATGGTTTTAAAATTATTTTTGATGGTTATCAAATTATTCTTACAAAACGATAGGTTTTCTGTTGAGGATGGAAATTTACATGTCATCATCCCACGTTTTCCATTTTTGATTGCCGACAGTATATGGAGAAGGGCGTGGACGTTGCTCTGTGTTATAAGGTCTTGGGGTGAATTTTTGAAGTGAGGCGTAGGTAAGCAATACTTTATAGCAATATAATAATACATGTTCTGGCATGATATTGTTAAGGGCAAAAATGCGTGCATTTGTGCCGATGGTTTTTGCCGTCGCATCATGTTGTTTTGCCCAAGCAATTTTTTGAATAAGATCGCCACAATATCGTTCGAAGGGTATATAATGAACCCAAGGCTTAAGGCCACCATAAAACCACATCATTTTGAAGCTATCCTGTTTGAATGTTACGCCTCCGGTAAGTAATCGCCACTGGTAGCCGGGAAATGTTGCAGTTTGACCGTCAAGATTAAGGTGGTATTTATATCCCATGGCATGAGTACGTGGTAGCGGTGCGGCCATTGGTACGATTTTAATAAATTTTTGGTAATTATCGACAATGTCAGCTACTTGCCCAAATGGAATAAATGCGGCATCAATGTCATGTGGTGCAACGTAATGAGAAAGGTATACCGCCTTTCCGCGTGGCGCTTTATGCCATTCATTGACCTTATATGGCCCACCAGCTCCCCATGCACCGTCTGAGGGTACGCCGCGCCACCATGCTTTTGCTATTTTTTGTTCCCATGATGGGGCGCTGATATATGCAGCATTGGTTGATGAGATAATCTGATTCCATCCTGTAGTTTCACTCAAGATGTCATACAATCTATCAGCAAACATAATTGATCGGCTTGCACGATCTTGATAATCTGCAGTGCTTCCTAAAATGGGGACCACCGTATTGTTTTTACAAAAGTAACTGGAGCAATCATCACCATAATAATAGATAAAATCAACATCGGGGATCGGATATATTTTTGTTAAAATATTCATGAGATCATAAAGAGCACCCCTTGGGCCGTATACTTTGGAATTGATGATTTGATAACGCGTAAAATTATCTTGATCACGTTTAACGTGATTCCAACATTCTTCCAGCTCCTGTGCAGTTATGTGTGGTATATATGAGAAATTATCTGCAATCTGCTCATCCATCCATGTATATCGAGGGTCATTAAGAGAGATTTTTGAATAACTGATAGCTTGACACTGACTTATAAAAAACAGGTTCAGAAGTATATACATGAGCATTGTGAGCATCTCCTTGAAACATACTTTAACTCTGAAATGAAAATATGAAATTATTGATGGGAGAGTCAAGCGTATGAATGAACTGAGGAACGTAGAAGATTATCCAAAGTTTGATCGCTTATATTGATATAATTTGCATGCACTTTTTTAGAGAGAGTCTATCAGTTCATGGATTAACAGAGTTTTTTGTCGATGATACGCATCTGTTTTATTATTCCAGTTGCTGCCCCCTCGATAATGCAAAATGGAAAAGTTCAAGAGAAACTCTATATTATCTGGCTTTTTATCGAGAAAACTGTGTATGGCTGGATGAATATTTTGTGTGTCTTGTTCACTAATATGCTTTGAATGTAATGTGCCAATGTGTTTATAACGGATCTCGGGGTGTTTTTGTAAGTAAAAATAGGTATATCCACCGGCGTCACATGGTTGTTTATCGATGACACCGCAATTGAAGTTAATATCCTGGGGATCTGGAAGCTGTGGCATATTGAATATAACAAGACCATTCCATATATAGTTGACATGACTGCGGCTTTGAGGGACTGCTACAATGTCGTGATCGGCAATTAATGAGCGAAAACTAAGGGGCTGAATAAGAAACATATCTGAATCGAAAATTACTACGATATCCGGGTGTTGAAAGCCGAGTACATCAAGAGAATATTGGACGACGTTAGCGCATCTGATGCATGGGTGATTATAATCTTCCACAGGTATACGCTTCAAATAAGGCCGGTCATGTATTTCTTGTGGAATATCGATAGATCGTATATGCAATTCTTTACAGGTTTGGCTAATGTTATGGCGTAAGGTCTTGTTGCGGGCATCGTTGAAAACCACAAACTCATAATCATCCTGTAAGAATTTTTTAAATGTTTTATCTTGTAATGCAATAAAATCTGGGCGGTGATAACTATGGGTGATGATAAGTACTTTTGCACTTATTATCCAAGGAGTTGCTATAACAAAAACAAACTTCTTCATGATCTACTCCTTACTCATAAATTTTGCATACGTATGAGGTGACTTTAGGTGGTATTTAAAAAGGGTGTAGGATAGCGGGCTCCTTCGTAGGGTACATTTTCCATGTGGCTACTATTAAAAATATTTAATCATACGTAACACAAAACTTATGCCCTTGGGCAGATTTTTTGCAAGAAATTCGATATCAAGTGCTGCTTGGAGGAAGAAATCTTTTGGTAAAACGCCAAGTGCGCCGCATCCAAGTGCGAGTACTTCTTCGCGTGTGTTTGCGTATGACTTACCACGGATAGTATCGTCGGTAAATTCTTTAAGATAATATCCTGTAGCGGCAAGCCATAAGTGTGGTATTACTTCATAGGCAAGGTCGAAATTAGTAAAAAAAGCCTGTCCTGCTTGAATCTGCAGTTTTTTGAGAGGAGCATTCCAGACATAGTTCAGTCGAGCAGACAGGGCCCACTGTGGGGTGAAATAAAGGGTCATAGCCCAATAGGGGTTGAGATATAAAAAGCCATTGCCTGGATTATAGAGCGTATTGAGATCAAATTTTCCCGAAGGGACCGATATGTCTAATTGCAGTCGATGTACAAAAATAGGACGCTCATTGATCTCATAGGTAGGCCATTGTAAAAACAGTCCAAAATCAAGATCTCCAAAGCCCTTTCCACTATCGGTAAGCTTTATAGTATCAAACACAAACAGGTTATGAGCGGTGACTTTTGAAGTGAGTATGATGGGTAATGCAACATTTGCTCCAACGCGTGCGCCAAGAAATAATGGGTTATGTGATTGATAGACAATTTCAGGAACAAGTATGGTGGTATAAAATTTAGGAGAGCAATCTGTATCGCGTAGTTTTTCGCCACAAGGTCCGGTAAACGTGTGTGCATAATATTCTTGTAAATAGATCAGTATAGACCGTCAACTATCTTAACGTGCTGGCGAAAACTATCTTAACGCGTTCTGACCTAACTTTTGTATGCCAAAGAGCACCTCCATTGTTAACTCGTTATTCACCAACGCTCATTCCGCTAATTCGGGGCTTCATTCGCGCTTATTTGTTTCGTTGATCAGGCTATTTCTGTAGAGCCTTTCGATAGCTAGGCTCATTAATGCTGATGATGGTGGCATGATGCACCAATCTATCAATAGCTGCTACGGCCATAGAATTATTGGGAAAAATATTATCCCACTGATCGAATGGTTGGTTCGATGTAATCAGCAAACTTCCTGTCTCATATCTGTCAGTGATTAGCTCAAATAAAACGCCGGATTCAGCCTCACTCTTTTTGACATAGCCAATGTCATCGAGAATAAGTAATTGGTACTTGCTTAGCTTATTGATGAAACCAGCGAGCTGAAGCTCTTTATTGGCCGCTTGCATCTGTTGAACCAAGGTGGTTGTTTTAGTGAACAACGCCCTCAATCCCTGTTCTCCGAGCCTGCGCCCGATTGCAGCAGCAAGATGTGTCTTCCCAACACCACTGGGCCCAAAAAGTATAAGATTTCTTGCTTGTTTTACCCATTCGGTGTTTTCAGCAAAAGTGGTTATTTGCGCTGGATTTATTGAAGTAAGCTTGGCAAATTCAAATGTGGCCAACGTCTTACCTATTGGTAGTTTTGCATCGCTAAGATTCTGCTGTATTCGTCTTTGTTCTCGACTAATTAATTCTCGCTCACAAAGCGTTGCCAGGAAACGAGCATAGGTCCAATGGCCAGCTTCTGCCCGTTGAGAAATCTCTTCCCATTGGTCTTGCATAGTTCCTAAGCGCAGTTGCTTAAGCAAAGATGGCAGGCTTGCGCTATTACTCATAATGATGAACCCTGAAAAGATGGTATGAAACGATTGTAGGCACTTAATGAATGCTGTGGCACGCTTATGTCTGGCAACACTATTTTCTGATGATTGAATTGATTTTGTAAATCAGCCAGCTTGAGTGGTTTTTCACTTCGAATAATCTGCATGACAGCGATTGCAAGATTATTTTCGCAATCCTGTGTTGCAGCAAGGTTCAATAAGCCAACGATGAATTTGCCAGAATCTCTCAGGGGCATGGTGCGATTCGCATATTCCCATATAAAGCGATAATCATCATTAGGAAGCAGATCATCGCGAAATCGACAGCTACGAAAAGCACCAGGTTTTTTAACAAGACTCCCGATAACATGCTTATAATCGATGACCCGTGCGCGCTTGCCACGTACAGGTTTACATTGCCTTTTAAGAACAACTGCCTGAATAGAACCCAAATAACATTCAAGCTTATCGTGGTAGATTTTCACATGCAATCTTGTGCCAATCAGCCGACTAGGCACTGAATAGGTCACTCGCGCTACATCAATAGTGCTTGTGCTACTTACTATAGCTACTGCTTCCGTATAATCAGTAGCCTTTGTTTCCGGCAATGCTTTCAGTGCCGTACGCTCTATTTCAAGGTTTTTTACGTTGTGCCGGTTATGTTGCAAAGTTACGTCTTGGATAAATAGGCGATAGCTTTCAAGTGAATCAAAATCTATACTGCCTCGCATAATCAAGCATTGATCAACTCGTTCTTTAATATGGCGATGCGATGATTCGATGGTACCATTTTCATGGCCTTTGCCTGGATTAATACGCTTGGCCTCCATGCCATAATGTTCCGCGAAAGCGTGGTATCGCTCAGTCGCATCATCTAATGCTGTAGCACTTAAATTTTTAAATGCCGCAGAAAGACTGTCAGTTCTATGCGCTGTAGGCACTCCGCCAGCAGCATGTAATGCTTCCTGCAATCCTTGGGCGAAAGCCGTGAATGGTTCACCTGATCCAGCAAAAACCTGCATGTAATTGAAACCACTATACGGAAGCCTAAAATGGTAGAAAATGTGCTCGAATAACACCCCTTTGATGGTTATCTGAATGTCTTTTGGATGCGTAAAATCAGATACTCCCAGCGCCCCCGGTTCATGCACTTGGAGAAACATAACTTCCTTGTCTGGGCCATGAAGCGCTCGCCATTCTGCTATTTTGCGCTGTAAACTGCGAAGCGTAGAATCAGCAAATTGGTCTGGATATTGTTTCTGAAGCTCACGCAAAAGAAAGGTGGCTTGATATATTCCCTGCTGAAGCTTGGGTACTACGCCCGCTTCCCAAATGCCATCAAATGGGCCTTTTCTAGTTTGCCATGTACGAATGCCATTTCGCTTGCCTTGCCGCTTGTTTCGATCAATAAGGCTGCCTGTGCTTTTTGAAATTCCCGCTTTTGCTGCAGCTAATTCTTGTGTGCTGCCTTGTTTTCTGCTGCGCATATAGATCTCTACCTGTTTGCTTGTTATTCTTGTTCCTGGCATGAGCTGTCCCTATTTGTGCTAGTTCCACAAATTGCGTGGTTACTCATGCCATTTTACGTTATTTAACAACGCGTTAAGATAGTTGTCGTTTTGACGTTATAATAATTGTCGCACTATAGATCAGAGTATACCAGCCTCCACGTGGTCGTAAGACACCTCCATCAAGGATGTGTGTGGTACCAAGAGGGAGAAGTGGTTCAAAGTAACTGTAGGTATATGAAACGTATATACTCACGATAACAGCTATGTGTGTACGCAGTTGCATAGATATATCACCTCTCCTTTCATCTATCTGGTACTATACTTGGTATAGTATCCTATTGCCACTGTTATGAGAGTGCTTGGCTGGCTGATCTTTGTGAGTAGGATGGGGTATACTAACTGATATCCTTATATCATGCATCCAAGCAATGTCTGAATGGAAGAACCGTTATGTTTCATTTTATACCAGTAACTATTGATCACCTGCCTCTTCTTCGCGAATGGTTTCAAGCATCCCATGTGATGAAATGGTGGCCGACTCCTACGAGTGAGGAAGATTTTTTTGAACATCTTCTCAAGCGTATTCGCTCAACAGATACACGGGCTTACGTGGCTCAGATTGACAATACACCTATAGGATATGTGCAGATGTATCACATTGATCGAGAGGGAGACAAGACGGGCAAGTGGCTGCCGATATTGCCAGAACATACGATAGGGACAGATCAGTTTATTGGTGACTCTGCATATATTGGTAAAGGATATGGTACACACATGCTTAAAGCATTCATAGATTTTATCTTAGTACACGACAAATTTATACCTGATAATGCGCTCTTTTTTTAATTTTGGTCTCAAGGGCTCGAGGGTACTTTTTTTGTAAAAATAGGTTATCCTCCTGATTCAAAACATTACTCTTAAAAAGGAGAATAACCTATGACGACATCATCACAATCAGTATCACCAAAAAAAACAAAAAAGCCAAAATAAAAAAGCAGAGCCCTAAAAAAAGAATATTCCGCAGTATTAAAAGTGTGCTGTCTAAATATCTTGGGTGGAGTGATTCGGTAGGGACATTTGTGACGCGCATGGTATGTGGGCTGTTTCTGAGAAATGGTATTTGGCTTATAAAAATAGCCCAGGCAAGTAGCTGTGATAAAGCAAAAGTTACATCAGATGTTCGACGATTACAACGTTTTTTGAACGACATTCACATAGCCGAGCACGACTTTTCGTTGATGCTGTATCACATGCTCCAGTGGCACGGGAAAATTACTGTTATATTAGACCGCACTAATTGGAAATTTGGCAAATCGCATATTAATGTCTTTGTCGCCTGTCTGTTGTACCGGCTTCCAGATGGAACAAGTTTTGCGGTACCAATCGCATGGGACGTTTACGCTAAAGCAGGTACTTCGCATACACGCGAGCGCATAGCATTGATGAAACGGGTATTTGCTATTGTGGGAGGAAAAGAAAATATTGAATGTGTGCTTGGGGATCGTGAATTTATTGGTGATGCATGGGTCTCATTTTTGGCACAAAATAAGGTTCCCTTTATCTTGCGCATGAGGTCTAATATGTATGTTGTGCACGATGGAAAGCTCGTACAAATCAGCACATTGGTGTCCTCTGTGACGTCGCAAGAACAAAAAAGCTTTGTTGTCACATTACAGAATCTCGTAGTGCACCTTGTAGCAACACGATCCAATGAAGGCGAATTGGTAGTGGTAATCGCTTCTATGGACATCACAGGTAATCCATTAGACGCTTATCGGCTTCGCTGGCTCATAGAGCTGTTTTTCAAGTCCATTAAGTCCAAGGGATTTGATCTCGAAAAAACACATATCACCAAGCCCGACAAGATCAAAAAATTATTTGCACTCATTGCTCTAGCAACGGTTTGTGCTGTTAAAATGGGGGCTATAAAGCATAGTTACATCAAAAAGATTACAATTAAAAAGCATGGTCGGCGCTTAAATTCGCTTTTCACTTATGGCATTGATTTCATAAATGCCATATTCAGGGGTGAAAGTTTTCAATTCGACCCCAACCTTCTTTGTGATGCCGTAGCGCTCATGGATGGTCTTTTTAGCGATTATTTCCCTCAGCTTGAAAAACCAGATTATCCTTTAGGCATAGGATAAATTTGTCGTGTACTAAGCAATGCATGGGTAAACTTTACTGTTATTTTCTAGGAACAGTTATACAAATAACCCAACAATTGCTGCAGAAAGAAAATTGGCAAGAGACGCAGCCCACAATGCTCGTCCACCAAGTTTGCTCAACATAGGTCGAATTGATGGCGCAAGGGCTCCGATTGCACCAATTTGTACCCCAATAGAACTTATGTTTGCAAATCCACACAATGCATAAGTAATAATTACCACTGCTCGATCAGATAAGGTATATGTTAACAAATCTCGGTAAGCAACCACTTCGTTGATGAGCACTCGGGCCCCAAACAGTTTACCCGCTATCCACACCTCAGACCCTCTCAATCCAATAAGCCATCCAAAAGGCGCACACAAAAATCCCAAAATATCCTTTAAATGATACGCCTGCATACCAAAACGAACACTTGTAGCGCTCAATATCATATCCGTAAGTGATACTAACGATATAAAGGCAATCAAAATGGCCCCCGAATTGAATACCATAACCAATGCATCAAGTGCGCCAGTCGAAATTGCTTCAAACATATTTGACGCTCCACGAGGAAGCTCATTCAACAGATCGGTTTTTTTTGTATCTTTTTCATCAGGAATAATAATTTTTGCCATCACAATGCTTGCAGGCACAACAAGTATTGAAGCACACAAGAGATGTTGTGCTTCAGCAATTCCCATTTTTGAATAAATAGCGACCGCCGCGGCACTAATCGATGCCATTCCACTTACCATCACGATAAAGATTTGTGACTCAGTCATTGAGGTAAGTACATTTTTAATCAAAAGAGGGGCCTCAGTCTGCCCTAAAAAACTGTTGGCAACTGCACACACGGTCTCAGCTCCGCTCGTACCCAATAAAAATCGCATCGGACGATTCAGGACACGCATTATCCATGGAATCACACCAAAGAACATAAAAAGAGAAATAATCGCACTAAATACAATAACAAGTGGCATACCATGAATCGCAAACATAAACCCCCAAGGATCAGTGGGCATTGCAAGCGATCCAAAAATAAACTCTACTCCAGAATGGGTAGCATCTTGTACCGATTTAATACCCTCAGCACAAAATTGCATAAGCCTTTGGCCATAAGTATTTGCTAAAAGCAGAAGTACAAGGATCATGTGGATACCTAACCCCATTGTGGCAGTACGCCATTTAATCATACGCCAGTTACGTGAACTTACGACTGCACATCCTAATAAAAGGATAATACCAATAATACGCGTTATGAATACAAACATAGCTTTTCCTCTCGCAAATCCGTTCTATACCCGATACACAAAATAGGTGAAGCATAGCGCATGCGTAAAAATCAAAAAATCTTCCACAAATTTGTATCTTGTCTCAATTTTAAAAAACATTTGTTCATATAGGAAGGTAAATACTCCAAAGCTCCCCTCAAAAGTTCCTGCTATTACATAAGATTGCATTCAAATTCCCCAAACTGCTTACGAAAAAAGAGTGCTTTCCCGCATCTTCTTTGATCCATGCGAAAAAAAACACTAGACAGGACGTCTCTCTTTGCGGTAATTCTACAGAAAGCATCTATCCCAAAAAAGGAGAATAAATATGGCGATAGTACTCCATAAAGCAGGGTATGAACATGCCTTTCGGATTATTAAGAAGGGTCTTGAAGTTGAGCATACACGTAACAATTGGCAAGAATGCGCACCCGACAAAAGTGATGAAGCAAAATTTATTAATACCCACTCTTTGGCTGAATACGGTAATTGGTTTTTAGGGGTTGATACAAACATTGACCAAAAAAATAAAGAACGATACGTATATCCGTTTGGCGACTTTAATATGCTCCACGTTGGCGCACTTGAAGCAATTAGGGAACAAGCAAAACGCAAGGGTGATACTGAAATTCACACAGCTGCAGAACGACTCCTTGCTTCACTCAATCAAAAATCATAGCAGCCACGTTTGTCACCCATTGTATCAGTGGAGCACAATGCATACTTACCTATTACAAAATCAATCTAAAGATTGATTTTGTAATTTCTCCCTTTATACAGTCATTATTTGATACCATAATTTTTATTGAATAACACGCATAGGGGGAAAACTGATGAAAGCGTGGAAAGGAAAGATCACCTTTGGCTTTGTAGAGATACCCATTGAGCTCTATGCTGCCATCCAAGAACACGTACAGAGTTTTACCCTACTGCATGCAACGTGCCATACCCCTTTAGAGTACAAACGCTGGTGTCCAAAATGTGCAAAAGAGGTGGTGTGGGAAAATGTGGTAAAAGGGCTCAAGCAAGGAAACAAGTATGTTATCCTTACCAAAGAAGTACTCCAGAAATATAAACCAGAATCATCCGATATCCTTACCATTCTTGAATTTGTTGCCCACGAATCTATAGAACCCATTTACTATGACCGCCATTATTACGCCCTTCCCTCTGGCTCATATAAAGCGTATACCGTGTTAACGCAAGCCCTTGCGGCAACCAGTAAAATCGCTATCGGTCATTTCGTTATGCATGAAAAAGAACATATATGCGCGATACAACCGTATGAAAATGGCTTATTACTCAGCATACTCAATTATACGTACGAGATACGTCCTTTGAAAAAAATACAAACCAAAGAAGACAGAGAAAAAACATCTCATATTTCGACACAAGAGCTCGCATTAGCAGAACAGTTTATCAAACATCTTACACACAAAACGTTTGTTTTTAGCAAATATCGCGACAAATTTGCTGAAAAATTACGAAAAAAGCTCAAACAAAAAACCTCTGAAGCACCCAAAAGAAAACCGCGCACCGTTGCCCCACAAAAATCAACCCTCATTGAATCATTACGCGCCAATGTACATGTCAAAAAAGGACAAAAGCCAACTCATGGGGCTGTGTATGCTCGAGGAAAACGTGCTCAAACCTAGACGACACCACTTCAAAGACTCGAATACCACGGCTTTTTCAAAGTGTTCACGCTGAAAGATATCGTATGTATTAAGAAAAAAATGAAGATCAGCAGCTTACGAAGTTTAAGTTCTTGATAATTGAACTACTTTGGTACACATTATAAACAGGTAATGATAAGTTCTAGGAGCATGCAATTATATGCGTATAAAAAATCTCGTATTATTCGGATTCGTAGGTATAACCCCCTTGCTACGAGCAGGCTGTGCATCTCACACTTGTTTGAGGATCGTGGGTCTTCATCCAGCACCACAGCACAAATCCCATGAACAAGAATTACATAAAAAGGCTCTACAGATCTCTTGCGCTGGGACCGTTCTCCCAACCCCAGTTCTCATGCTATTAGCAGCTCAATTTCCTCAAGCTGCATGTGCGCTTAAAACTATTACAGCAGGCAACGCAGCCTGTGGAGCCGGCCATGGGTGTTACAATTACCATAAGATGCGTCAGCTTGTTCAAGAAATTGAGGCCGAAGCCCAACCATTACTTGCTGCGCCCCCACAACAAAAGGGATATCGCACAGGATCGGTATATAATCCACATAAGCCCACTCAATAGTAATATCAAATGACGTGGGTTTTATGCAAAAAATTCTTCATGTCAAAATGTTGGAACACCAATAATTCAGTACCACCATTACTGAGCAATCCTGCATAAATAGTTAGGACACTTCCTGAAGCTTCTCTAATCGTTTTTGAAAATGTTGGTAATCAACTGGACTTTCCCAGTCGCCGCCCCACTCATACCCATATCGAGTAAAAATACGATAACATGCATTATCAAGTGATTTGGTAATGATTCCTGGATATGGTCGCGTACGATCAAGAAAAGCTCTTCCTTCTTCAGGAAGTACTTGATCTCCTTTGACATAAGGGTTAATTAACGGATTAATATCAAGAGCAACCCCATAACTATGTAAAGAAAACGTACCGGGTTTATTCGTAATTGCCCTACAACAAAATGCTGAACTGTTATTTGCCGCCATTGATCGTTCGTCATCTGCGCCGTAGACATCTATCAGTTCCATGCGTTCAATAGGAAAATGCGCATCAAAAAGTTCACTAAAAATAGCAAGTAATTCATCTGCAAGTATTGTGTGAACTACTAAATAACCCCTGTGTACGGCATCATCATATCCCCAATGCGTAACTGTTACATAACGAAGGTTTTCTAATGATACCGGGCACTCTGGCTTCCAGGAACAGCCGACCATCATACGCTTGACCGTCTCAGGTATCTCTTCGATCTTTCCAAAAAATTGCGCGCGCATCATACATACCTGTAGGAGCCACACCATTAATACATAGTGCGCGCTCCTTGGATTTTATGCAACAGCTTTCTCATGTCAAAATGTTTCACGCACAAGTTTTGAGCCCTCTCATACAAGATACCATTTTAAGGTAATGCTCCCGTTATCATATGCGTGTAGGCGTCCCACAATTTCTTATGCTCCCCTTGATGGCCACCATCTTTTTCTTTGAGAATAGTTGTAGTACCAAGCTTATTGGCATGCGTAAGCCTTGCTATAAAAATTTCATCATCACGGTTGGAGAGTACTTCATCACCTTTTTCAAAATAAAGCAGTATCTTAAAAGCATGGCCAGCAAGATACTCTACTGAATCTAAGGGACGCATACGGTGCTGCGCATAGGTACGTGCAATGAATTCTAATTCAGGAGAACTCCCTCGACATGCTATTATTTCTTCTACCGATTTTAACGGAGTATCAAGAATAATCAGGCCTTTTTTGAGTGCAGCAAGAATCTTTTCTTTATCAGCCGCAGTAATACCAATAGACCTCAGCGCCTGATCATGGGTATCTTTTGTAAGAATACCTAATGCATTTATAATTGCAGCGCCTCCTGCCGAAAAACCATAGATATCAACGGCGTCATACTTTGCATGAATAATGTATTTTTTGAGTACATACAAAAGGGGCAGCAGTTCTGCTGGTGAGCCAAAACGCAAGGTATGAAAATCGTATGCTTTATTGCCAAGTGAGTGATCTGGAAAGTTAAAGCTTACAATTTTTGCTGGCGTATGACTCCATGCTTTAATAACTTCTCCAATACGATAATCGCCACCATACCCATGACAGCAAACCATAAGCCGATGCTGTGTGCCTGGGATTTCGGTGATATGCAGATCATATGAAATATAAGAAGCAACCGTGTGTGTCATACACAATAAAAATAGTATGGTAACAGATATATACAGCACCAAAAGATTATCATGTTTTATCATATGAATACCATAAAAGTTGCCACAATGTACCTCGCGCCTTCATCGGTTTCCTCTAGAGTATAATTTTTGTATCAAAATGCACAGACATCACATAACCACTTGAAATACCATCCATAGCTTTTGTATGTATCATATATAAGGCGACTAAAAATCTCTCGCAAAGCCTTATGAGTAGATATATTCTATAGCAATGGAAGGTCAGTATGCACACATATATTTCATTACTCTTATCGCCAGTTTCACCTCACATCGTTTTTTATGCGTTGTGTGGAATGCGCATAGGCATCGGAATTCTGAGTATTGGGCATGGATTTCCGAAAATAGTTGGCGGACCTGCACAGTGGCGAGAGCTCGGACAGGCGATAACCGTCTTTGGTATTCATTTTCTCCCCGTATTCTGGGGATTTTTAGCCGCATGTGCGGAATTTTTTGGCGGAATCGCGCTCACTGTAGGATTTGGAACAAGAATTGCAAGTATAAGCTTGATAGGTACTATGATAGTCGCATGTGCTTGGCATCTGCAGCGTGGTGACCCATATTCGGCATACTCATTTTCGCTTTCATTACTCGTAGTTTTTTTCACCCTGTTCATTGTTGGAAGCGGTCCGCTATCAGTAGATCAGTATCTTACTCGGTAAGGATCAATAGTGCTTATACTTCTTATTTTCGGCCATGCCATGAATTGTTGGTATGCAAAAAATGTGCTCATAGACACTTCCATGTTATATTTTATCTTGTGTTATGTTAGCAGTAAGCACAGATTGATGGTAACTTTCCTTATGGATT
>Ga0206990_1048_pt1 | contig 30083 bp, 33 predicted proteins | sample Alteio_BWMinCont_8_FD_153283 | JGI IMG/M metagenome (GOLD analysis project Ga0206990, IMG submission 153283) | Enriched cells from forest soil in Barre Woods Harvard Forest LTER site, Petersham, Massachusetts, United States -... | ecosystem: Environmental > Terrestrial > Soil > Temperate forest >... | reverse complement strand
TATTTCTGTAAAACGGGAGTTTGAATTTCATTGCCTGTTGAATCGTAGTTTTTTGTTGCGACTACGCTATCATTTACATATGTAGTTTCTCTCTTTAATTTCCCATTTTCATAATAGTCTTTATTGGGTCCATCATTATCTTTTCCATCTGCTTCAAATAATGCTTCTTATCCGATTCCGAAGTCATGGTTTTCATGGTTTCCTGGCATAATAAAATTACAAGCGAGTTTCAATATCATCGCATACATTTTTCATTTTCATGGGAACAAATTACCATTATGATTATTATCTCTCTAATTACCTTGAGAGGCTTTTGGTTTTACATAAATAAAATAATGAACAACGTAGTTAAAACACAAAAATTCTGGACCTTGCTGATATGGTTCATACTTATAGCCATAGCTTCTGTATTAATATGCCCGGTAAGAGATTCCAGGGCTTTTTCAATACTCGCCATACCGGGTTCTTTTATTCTGTCTGTTTATTTTTTGAAGATCAAGGCAAAGTTTATACCTGAAATATTGTTCCTTTCATTAATAGCGGGGGTAATAATCAGCATGTTTTTTTAGCCTATCTTTGCATTATAAAATCCTTGTGAAATGTTAAAGTTTGGTGTAGTTATTCTTCCCGGTTCAAATTGCGACCACGATGCTATTTATACGCTTAAAAATATATTCAGGCAGGAAGCGGTTCCGCTATGGCATAAAAGCACCGATCTGCAAGGCTGTGATAGCATTATTGTTCCCGGAGGATTTTCCTATGGCGACTATCTTCGGGCAGGCGCATTATCAAAATACTCACCCATTATGAATGAAGTAGCGGCCTTCAGCAGAGACGGAGGCTATGTATTGGGCATCTGCAACGGATTTCAGATATTGTGCGAAGCAGGGCTTTTACCGGGCGCTTTACTTTTAAATACGCAACCTGATTCGGGAAGGCATTATACTTGTAAAAATATACATTTGATTGCACAAAATAATGATTCCGCGCTAACGAGCGGAATTCCAAAAGGCAAAGTACTGACTATCCCTATTGCACATGGTGAAGGCAGATATTATGCCGATGCAGCCACACTTGAAAAATTAAATAATAACGGACAGGTTATTTTTAAATATTGCAACGAAAACGGCGAAATAACCGCCGATTCAAACCCGAACGGTTCACTTGAAAATATTGCAGGCATTTGCAATGAAACCAGAAATGTTTTCGGCATGATGCCCCATCCCGAAAGAGCATCGGACGAATACCTGGGCAATACCGATGGCAAGTATATTATGAGTTCGCTTATTAAAACTATACAGGCTAAAAAAGGCCAGTTGGTGAACGCTTAAAGGTATTTCTAAAGCTTTTTATTTTACCTTTGTTAAAAGGTTTCGCATAGCTTCTGTGTAAAATGAAAAAAACGTCTCTTGCATTTTTATTGTTCCTGTCCATCATTTCTCTCGTTAGTTGCTCCATTACTAAAAGGAGATACACAGGCGGATATGATGTAAGTTGGCATAGCAAGCCGACCGATGCAAAACCCATCAACCAAGTCCGTGTAAAGCCTGTTCCCGTAAATAAAATTGCCAAAGCAAATAATGCTCCTTCAAACCCTATTGCTGCCCCACAAACAAAAATCTCAGCTACTCAAAGAATAGCGAAGGCTATTAGTTATTCTTTAAAAGAAATACCAAAAAGTATCATTTCTCCTCCTATCCCAAATACCTATTCAGGAATACCGGGCCATGATGAGCCGAAAAAAAGATAATTCTACTGATAAGGACTTAAATAGAGCTATGGAGTTTTTCCTTTTTGGGCTTGTTTTTGGAATACTTTTAGGTTATCTTATTATTGCTTACTTAGATCCTGTTGGTTCTCCCGTAGCTGCAATAATTCTCTTGCCTATCATTTTTTTTATTGTTTCCATGGCTCATTGCTTTATGGCTATGAAGGGAGGCCATAATTTGGAACTAATACTTATTGTATTGCTTGATCTTTTTCTTTCGCTGGTTCTTTTTGGAATTATGCTGGCTTCTCTATAACTGGTAACACCAAACAATAAATAAAAATGCCCATCCTCTATATATAAGATGGGCATTTAAATAAGAACTTTTCTACTAATATGTTCCCCTATAACGCAATGCTTTTTCCAGCTTTTTAAAGGCTGTAATATAAGCTCCGAGGCGCAGGTTGGTTTTATATTGTTTGGAGTTATACCAAACCATTTCAAAAGCCTGTTCCATATAGGCATCATGCTTGGCATTCACTTCGTCTTCGGGCCAGTAGTATCCTTGTTGGTTCTGCACCCATTCAAAGTAAGAAACAGTTACACCACCTGAATTGGCAAGAATATCCGGGACTACAATTACGCCATTATCATGCAAAATATCATCGGCCTCTACTTCGGTAGGGCCATTGGCGCCTTCTACAATAAGTTTGGCTTTGATCTTATGTGCTATTTCAGCTGAGATCTGGTTTTGCAATGCAGCCGGAACTAATACATCCACATTCAACGTCAGGAGTTCTTCGTTGGTTATTATATCTCCACCAGTAAATCCTTCCAGTGTATTATTATGTTTCTTTTGATGTTGAAGTGCTTTAGTCAGGTCAATACCTTTTTCGTTATAATATGCCCCTGTGTAATCCGATATAGCTACTACATTAATATTTTTAGAGTGCAGCATTTGCGCAGCATTTGCGCCCACATTTCCAAAACCCTGAACAGCAGCGGTAGATTTTTTACGGTCAATACCTATTTTTTTCATGGCTTCGAGCGTATGGATCATCACCCCTCTTCCGGTAGCTGCTTCACGTCCTTTTGAACCGCCTAATGTTATCGGTTTGCCGGTTACTACCCCGGGCTGAGATTCTCTTTTCAGTTTAGAATATTCATCAACTATCCAAGCCATTTCACGCTTTCCGGTTCCCATATCAGGAGCAGGAATATCGAGGTTAGGCCCAAAAACATCTACCATGGCCAACGTATATTGGCGGGTAAGCCTTTCTAATTCGCCGGCCGACATGGTACGGGGGTCACAGGTAACTCCGCCTTTGGCTCCACCTAAAGGTAAACCTGCAACGGCACATTTATAGGTCATCCATGCAGCCAATGCTTTTACTTCATCATCATTCACATCCAATGAATAACGTATTCCACCTTTGGAAGGGCCCAAATAAGTGGAGTGGATGATACGGTATCCTTCAAATACTTTTACTTTTCCGTTATCCATCATTACCGGAAGATTCACCTTCACTTGTTTCATAGGCACACGCAGGATCTCAGCCAGATCAGCCGGAAGATTATAAAGCTCTGCTGCCTTATTAAAACGGGCAAGTACAGCTTCATACATGCTTAATGACTTATGTGTTTTAGCAGAAGGGGATGCTGCAGTTCCATTATTGGTTTTTGCCATAGTTTGGTTTTTGAGGGCGCAAAGGTAAATAATTGGGGGAAATGTTAGTATGATGTTTTTGTTCTACATACAAGTGCCTCATTTTTAACTTATATGGATTGATCCTGCCTCACTAATCATACTCTATGGGTATGATTTTTCCCTCTTCTCCCACATAAAAAGATGCGGGTTGCTGGTGTATGTCAAATGAATATCCTTATTCAGCAATATCAGCACAAAATCGATAAAAGGCAATATGCCAAATACCCCGCCGAACGTAACAATATACACAAGTGGAACGCCAGGTGCGGTATGCAGATATATCCGGTGCAACCCAAAAAGCCCGAAGGGAGGAAAAGCCAGTATAGCCGCAAAAAGTCTGTGCTTTTTATGAAAAACTACTTTGTTCCCGTTAAGGGTATCGGTAAATGCAAACGCAGATTGGGCCACCGGCTTTTTTATTGTGTGGAAAACCATAGTGTCCTTCGAAATATTTACGCTCTTGCATTGGGAGGATATAGTAATAGTAAATACGCACCACAAGAAAAGAAAAAATGATTTTCTCATGAATAAAAAGGGGATTTACCGTTACCTTTTAAAAGCAGGATTACTTGGCAGCATCTAAACGCTTTGCCACCTCATCCCAGTTAACAACATTCCAAAAGGCAGCGATATAATCGGGCCTGCGGTTTTGATATTTCAGGTAGTAAGCGTGTTCCCACAAATCCATACCGAGGATAGGTGTTCCCTTGCATTCTGAAATATCCATTAATGGGTTATCCTGATTAGGTGTGGAGCATACAGCTAATTTACCTCCGCTAACACAAAGCCAAGCCCATCCTGAACCGAAACGGGTAGCTCCGGCATCAGAGAATTTAGTTTTAAAATCCGCAAAACTTCCGAAGGCTGATTTAATTGAATCACCTAATTTTCCGGTTGGCTCTCCACCGCCGTTGGGTTTCATTATTGTCCAGAAAAGGCTGTGGTTAAAGTGCCCGCCGCCGTTGTTCCTAACAGGGATAGGATATTTTGAAATATTCTTACAGATATCCTCAATGCTCATGTTTTCTTCCGGCTTGCCTTCTAAAGCCTTGTTAAGATTGGTTACATAAGCATTATGATGCTTGCTATGATGAATTTCCATCGTCATTGCATCAATATTTGGCTCGAGAGCCTTGTAATCGTATGGGAGTTTTGGAAGTGTGAATGCCATAATGAGTTTAAAGTTTATAAAGTTAAAAGTTTGTAAAGTGAATTACGGACAAATTTACACTTTTTATATTATGCAGTTTCTCCTTTGTCATTATGAATGGTTTTTGTAGGTTTGTAGGTGAAAATCAAAATCTCGATGAATACATTATCCTATAAATGGGTGACAAGACAGGGAATGAAAAAGGGAATAGTAGTTGTTCACGAAAGGAAATATATTGACTTCTTAGTTGATGGACTATCTGTAAAAGAGTTATTTTCAAATGAATATAGTGACAAAATAACAATGTTAGGATGGACTGAGTACAGGACGGACGATGAGTTAATGATTGAAGAATTTTTAAAACAAAACACCCCCAGTTTAAAATCCGGAAGAACTATCATTTATGGTTGCCCAGAATGTGGTGATTTAGGATGTGGGGCAATTACAGCTGAAATTGTTGAAATGAAAGACAGATTTATTTGGAAGGATTTTTCATACGAAAATGAGTACGAACGTAATCCTATTGAAAATTCGAAACACATTACTCAATTTGAGTTTGATAAGCAACAATACATTTCTGTATTTGCAAAAATCAGCCAAGAAATCATGAAGACCCCAAGAGAGTATTAAATCAGATTGTTCTCTATTTCAATAACTCGCGTGCGATTACCACTTTCTGAATTTCGGAGGTGCCTTCGCCAATGGTGCACAGCTTGGCATCGCGGTAAAATTTTTCTACCGGGAAATCTTTGGTATAGCCATATCCACCAAAGATCTGCACCGCATCATTTGCTACTTCAGTAGCTATTTCCGAAGCATAGTATTTAGCCGATGCACTTTGCCTGGTTACTTTCTGATGCCTGTTTTTAAGGTCGGCGGCCTGGTATATAAGTAATTCAGCCGCTTCAATTTTGGTAGCCATATCTGCCAGCTTAAATGCAATGCCCTGGAATTCGCTGATGGCTTTTCCGAATTGTTTTCTTTCTTTAGAATATTTTATGGATGCTTCCAAAGCGCCTTTTGCAATACCCAATGCCAGCGAGGCAATGGAAATTCTTCCACCATCTAGCACCTTAAGCGCCTGCACAAAACCATCACCCTCATTGCCGATCATTTGGCTCTTATGAACTTTGCAATTAGTAAATATTTGTTCGGCTGTTTCAGAGGCCCTCATGCCGAGTTTATTTTCTTTTTTACCGCTGGTAAAACCGGGAGTCCCTTTTTCAATTATGAAAGCTGTCATTCCATGTGAATCGCCTTTTTCTCCTGTTCTTGTCATTACTACGGAAACATCGCCTGAAATGCCATGCGTAATAAAGTTTTTTGCTCCATTAATGATATAATTATCTCCGCCTTTTACCGCAGTAGTAGCCATATTTCCGGCATCAGAACCGGTTCCAGTTTCTGTTAATCCCCAAGCTCCTATCCATTCTCCGGAAGCGAGTTTAGGTAAGTATTTTTTCTTTTGTTCTTCGTTCGCAAATTGCATAATGTGCCCGGTGCAAAGGGAGTTATGCGCTGCAAATGAAAGCCCTATTGAACCATCTACTTTTGCTATTTCAACAATAGCGGTAACGTATTCAAAATATCCGAATCCCGCTCCTCCATATTCCTCGGGAACAAGTACTCCCATTAATCCCAATTCGCCTAATTTTTTAAATACTTCCACCGGGAATTTCTGGCTTTCATCCCATTCCATTATATGGGGTTGTATATGCTCTTTACAGAATTTACGAAGAGTATCAGCTATCATTAACTGAGTTTCGCTGGTAGAAAATTCGATAATAGAGGCTATGGTTGTGTCTGCAGTGCTCATGAGGTTAGTTTTTTGCAAAGTTAATATTTAGATATTATGAAAATTATATCTTTGGAGCAATTTAATAATCTTATCTATGAAAACCACGCTATTAGGCTTTTTATTTGTTTGTTCATCAGTAACCTTGGTAAACGCCCAGAATGTAAAATCACATTACAAAATCGCAAACCGCATACCTGTTGACAGTAACGGCGGTTGGGATTATACCTCCGTTGATGAACAATCGAACAGGCTGTATGTTTCACATGGCACCATTGTGCAGGTGATTGATCTGAATACATCTAAAGTAATTGCTGTTATTCCTAATACACTTGGGGTGCATGGTATAGCGTTGGCAGATGATGTTCATAAGGGTTTTATAAGCGACGGGAAAGACAGCTCCGTTAATATTTTTGATTTGAAAACCAATACAACTATTACAAAGATTCAGGTTACGGGACAAAAGCCTGATGCTATAGTCTATGATAATCTTACCAAAAGGGTATTCACCATGAATGGTAAAACCAGCAACGCTACAGTAATAGATGCAAAAACAAATATGGTTGTCGGTACTATTCCATTGGATGGCAAACCGGAATTTTGTGTGGCTGACGGAAAAGGTAAATTATATGTAAACCTGGAAGACAAAGCGGCTATTGAAGAAATAGATGCCAGCAGCATGAAAGTATTGAGGCAATGGTCTATTGCACCGGGCCAGGGACCCAGCGGTCTAGCAATAGACAAAAAGAACCGCAGGCTATTTTCTGTTTGCGATAATAAAATGATGGTAGTATCGGATGCAGATAAAGGAAGCGTTGTAACTACTGTGCCGATTGGTGACGGGCCTGATGCGGCAGCTTTTGACCCGGGCAATATGCGTATATACAGTTCCAATGGAGGAGATGCTACCCTCACCGTGGTGTCTGACAGCGCTGATACTTACAAAGTATTGGAAAATGTTGGAACTCAAAAAAGAGCCAGAACTATGGCATTAAATACTAAAACACATCATATTTACTTGCCTACGGCTGAATTTATGCCCATGCATCCTGTAAAAGCTGACAAGGAGAAACCTAAGCCCACACCTATGCCTGGCTCTTTTGTAGTACTGGATATTGTACCGGTAGATTAAAATTTACGCTACGCCTGTTTTGCGCACTGTCTGCTTTTGAACAGTAGGGGCATGCGTATTAAGTTTTGCTCCTGCTTTCTTTTGCTGGTTCTTAGGAACAGCTTTAGAAACAGCATTTTCACCGGCAGGCAAAGCAGCTTTATCTTCTCCTTCGGCCGCGGTTTCTTCTTCAAAATCGAGCATATTATTCTTTTGAAGAATGTTATACCACATCAGCATTTTACGGATATCGGAAGCGTGAACTCTTTCTTTGTCAAAATCGGGCAATACCTCAACGAAATATTTGAGCATATCTGCTTCAGAGGACTTATGGTCTAATGCCGGTCCCTTATTTTCTTTTTCAGCTATTTTTTTAAATACATCGGCAAGCGGGATATCCTTATCCTGGCAATAAACGCTTATTGCTTCCAGGCTATTGACCTGCTGGGTAGCATATATCGGCATCCGTTTTTTATCTTCTAATGACTCAACAATAACGCTGCCTTTAGCTTGTGCTATGGTTTTATATAAACCACTCATTCCTTTTACGGCTATTATTTCACTTAACTTCATACTTGATAATTTTCTACAAAGATAACATACACTTTGTAATTATGCACCTATTTTAATGAACAAAATTACTCTATCTTGAATTTATCGGCATCCAGCCCAACCGGAAAATTCTTGCGGTAGCTTTCTAATTCATAATACGAAAGCTTACCCGTTTCTATTGATTCGGTATTTGGTTTGGTTTCATTTAGCGGTTCTCCCATCGGGTTCAAGACAGCAGAATATCCTGAATACTCTATCTCTTTGCCGTCCTTCCCGATCCGGTTCACTCCTATAACATATGCCTGGTTTTCTATAGCACGTGCAATAAGCAAGTTTCTCCATGCATAAATTCTTTTGTCTGGCCAATTGGCAACATAAACCAGAACATCATAGTCACCTTTATTGCGGCTCCATACAGGAAAACGCAGGTCATAACAAACCAGTGGACAAATTTTCCAGCCTTCTAATTCTACAATCAGTTTCTTCTCACCGCTTGCATATGTTTTATTTTCTTCCGCCATACGAAATGTGTGGCGCTTATCATAAATTTCATGTGTTCCATCGGGACGCATCCATATAAGGCGATTATAATATTTTCCATTTTCTTTTATCACACAGCTTCCTGTAATTACAGCCTTTTTTTGTGCGGAAGTTTTCGCCATCCACTCTACCGTTTTTCCATTCATTGTTTCGGAAACAGCACTTGCATTCATGGTGAATCCGGTGGAAAACATTTCCGGCAATACAATTAAATCGGTGGAGGAAGGCACAGTCTTTTCAAGCTTTTGGGTAAATGCGGAAAGATTTGCATCTGCATTTTCCCATGCAAGCGAAGTTTGAACGATAGTTACTTTTAAATCTTTTTTCATTTTACATTGCAGAGCTTCTCTGCTGCTTTTTCAAGGGTTTCATCGGTCTTTGCAAAACAAAAACGCAAAAATTTATTATCTATCTGCTCATGATAAAATACGGAGACAGGAATACTTGCCACACCCGCTTCTTTGGTAAGACGGATTGCATAGTCAGTGTCTTTTTCTTTGGTTATTTTACTATAATCGAGCAATTGGAAATAAGAACCCGATGCAGGAGTATACTTGAATTTTGAACCTTTTATCAGGTTAATAAAATAATCGCGCTTCTTCTGATAAAAAGCTCCAAGCTCAAGGTATTCATTTTTATTTTTCATGTAATCGGCAAGGGCATATTGAAAAGGAGTATTAACAGTAAAAACAATGAATTGGTGCACCCTTCTAAACTCCGTCATCAATTTTTCGGGAGCAAGAACATAGCCCATTTTCCAGCCCGTTGCATGATATGTTTTACCGAATGAGAACACTACAAAACTTCTCTCTGCAAGTTTCGGAAACCTACATACACTCTGGTGTTTCAGCCCATCGAAAATAATATGCTCATATACTTCATCACTCAGGATGATGATGTCGGTACCGTCGGTAATGCTTTCCAGTTCCTTCATGTCAGCCTCCGTCATCACTGCTCCGGTTGGGTTATGGGGAGTGTTTATCATGATCATCCGTGTGCGGTGCGACACTTTCTTTTTTACCTCATTCCAGTCAATGGTATAATCGGGCGCTGTAAGCTGCACATACACCGGAATGCCCCCCGATAGCTCAATGGCCGGGACATAACAATCGTAAGCCGGTTCAATAATGATAACTTCGTCGCCTTCATTTACTACGGCTGTAATAGCAGCGTAAATGGCTTCCGTTCCTCCGGCGGTAATATTTATTTCCTTTTCCGGATTATACTTTGCCCCATACAATTCCTGCATTTTTTCGGCTATGGTTTCCCGCAAGGGCATAATGCCCTGCATAGGGGCATATTGGTTAAAGCCCTTTTTCATGTAGTCATTTATCAGGCTGACCAATTTAGGCGAACATTCGAAATTAGGAAAACCCTGGGAAAGGTTAATAGCTTTGTATTCATTCGCCAGTGCAGACATCACCGTAAAAATGGTAGTCCCTACATTAGGCAACTTACTTCTTATCGTTCCATTAAATTTAGGCATAAACTGCTTTTGTATGAACAAAACTACTGATTAATATGAAATCAGTCTAATCCAAACTCAATGGTCACAAAAGTATTGGTAGCCGTATTAATCATAACTGAACTGAAAAAGTATGCATAAACAGTATTCTTGTGCCGCTTATCCTTGTCTGTTGTAGTAAGGATATAAAATTTATTTTCTGGATTATTATATTCCTCAATAGCTTTTTGCATTGAATTTACAAACCTATTTATTTCATCAGCATCTTTTGGAATAGTTTTATACTCATCAATTTTATTATGAAGAATATTCTTAAGGTTTTTAGTAATAGAAGCGAGTACATTATTACTCCCTTCAATAACTACATTATCTTTTGTTTTATCGTCGAAAAAATCAAGAAGACTTTTTTTGAAAGAATCATATGTGGTCAATTTAAAATCTGAAGGAATAATCTTGGTAACATCATAAATGCCATGAAAATTCCAATCAAGAATATTTTTCTTTTCTGGGTTATTATTTTTGGGAGTGTTAATTTTTGCATAATCCCACACAAAATACCTACTTTTAATAAAGTTCTCAATGACTTGTTCCTCACTGTAAGAAAGCTGATTCGAAATTCTGAATTCTCTTAATTTAAAATATCCTAATCTAAAGTCAGGGTCCCGAAGGATTATCTCTTTTCTATTTTTGAAGAGCATTCCTCCCTTGGGTTGCATATTGATTGTCAACATACCATTAAGATTATTCTTTGGGAGGTTCCGTTTGTTCGGGTTCCTGATGGCCAAATATTTTCGAGGGGTCGTTTTTTGTATCCGTAAACTCGCTGCCTAAAAAATAGCCCAGGGCTTTGGTTTGCGGCCTAAGGTCCAGCAATAATTTTAAAATGGCTGTCAGCGGTATGCTTAATAACATTCCGGGTATCCCCCATATTTCTGCTCCTATAAGCAAAGCAACTATAGCAACAAAGGGATTGACACTTACCTTAGAGCCTATAACTTTTGGAGTAATAAAATTTGATTCAAGGAATTGAACAGTAAGAAATACACCCAAAACTCCAACAGCAGGCCAAGCTGAATCTCTCGTAAGAAGCACATACGTAAATGGAAGTGATGCCCCGATAAATATTCCGATATAGGGAATGACCGTTAACATAGCGGCAAAAAATGCAAAGAACAAGGCATGGTCAACTCCAAGTACTAATAGGCCTAAAAAGTTGCAACTGCCAATAATGAATATAACCGTTAGCAATCCCAACAAGTAACGTTGCACCAGTTTTTGAATATGTGCAATAATTGTAGTGGCTTCATCGTGGCGTTCGTTGCGCATTAATGCATAAGCAAAATCGTGGAATGATTGATTATACAACAAAAAGCAAAACACATATACGATGATGATGACCAGCATACCCATAAAACCGGTGGTGGAATTAAAAGCTCCCGATGCTATATCTCCAATACTGTTCAGCAGTTTATCTTTTGCATTATTCAGCCAGGCTGAAATAGTTGTGTCGTCTACATTAAAATGGCTTGCTATATAGTTATGCAATGCCGCTATTTTTTCATTTATTTTTCCGCCGGAGGTATAAACATCGCTTATAACCATGCTTATCTCTTTACTTATTATTAAGGCTGTACCAACAATCACCACTACCACAATCAGCATAGTGACAAGTACCGCTATAATATTGGGTAGTTTCCATTGTGTAAGCTTTTTAAATAAAGGATATAATAGCAAGGAAAGTAATGCTGCTAAAACGATGGGCAATAAAAAGTCTTTAGAGTAAACAAGAATCAGAACACCCAATATTATACTTAAGAGATAGCAAGGTATTTTAATAGTGAGTGGGAGTTTTGACATGAAACAAAATTATATTCCTGCACAAAGTTAGGAAATTGAGGGGAATGGGATTAAACAGCTTCCTTTGCTGGGGCTAAAGCCCGAAAAGCATTTGTTGCTTCTATCCACGACCTAAAGGTCGTGGCAACTTAAAAGACTTCAACTACAATAAACATAATCATGAAAAATAATAAAACTCCTATAAAAAAGTCAACAAGAAACATATTTTTAGTATCATAGAAATCCTTGAAATTCCCTTTAGCCCCTAGCAAAATCCACCTTATAAAACAGCCTACCTGCTTAAGTAACACATACCCTATAAAATCACTCATTTCTTGGGTTTATTTTTTTACAACGCATTCGCCCAATTCAACCTATCAGTTGCAGGGAATTGCCAGGGGGCACCATTATTTTCAATATTGTTGAGCATCATGGCAAGCTCTTGTGGAGCAGCTGATTGTTCCATAACAAGAAAACGGCGTATATCTACTATTATAGAAAGTGGATCAATATCAACAGGACATTCTTGAACACAGGCATTGCAGGAAGTGCAAGCCCAAACTTCTTCCGGAAGGATATAATTGTTGAGGAGTGATTTTCCGTCATCTACAAACTTTCCGTTTTTGGCAATATTCTTTCCAACCTCTTGCAAGCGGTCCCTCGTGTCCATCATTATTTTGCGGGGAGATAGAAGTTTGCCCGTTTGGTTAGCAGGGCAGCTTGAAGTGCACCTTCCGCATTCGGTGCAAGAGTATGCATCCATCAGTTGTTTCCAACTCAAATCAAAAACATCTTTAGCCCCGAAACGTTCAGGCGGTGCGGGAGTTCCTGCATCAGCGGAAGCCGATTGAGGGTTCAGCATTAAATGAATTTCTTTGGTGACCGATGCCAGATTTGTGAATTCTCCTTTAGGTTTTAAATTGGAATAATAAACATTTGGGAAGGCAAGTATGATGTGAAAATGCTTGGAATAGGGCACATAATTCAGGAAGGCCAATATACCAATAATGTGGAACCACCAACAGAAATGTTCAGTAAACTTCAGAGAAGAAACAGATGAATTTCCCAAAATCGGAGAAAGCATATTGCTTATAGAAAAGCCTGAATATTGAGGATTTGTAGTCCTTTGAATAAGGGTATCTGAAGTATCGAGCGTAAGGAAGGCGATCATCAGGAATATTTCGGTAATGAGAATAATATTGGCATCGGACCTTGGCCATGCTGTCATTTCCCTGGACCAGAAACGTTTTAACCTCGCTACATTTCTGCGAAGTAAAAAAGTAACACAGGCAATTATTACGCCTACGGCTAAATATTCAAATGCGGTAATGAGAAAGGTGTAGAATGAACCGAGGAAAGAAAATATCCGGTGTTGTCCTGTTACTCCATCAATAAGGATCTCCAACACTTCAATATTGATGATAATGAACCCAACATAAATAAGTATGTGCATAATTCCAGCCAGCGGACGCTTCACCATTTTACTCTGACCAATGGCGACCAGGAACATGGTTTTCCATCTTTCTGAGGGATGGTCATTAATATCTAAAGGCTTGCCGAGATGAATGTTTTTGCTTATCCTGCTGACGGCTCTCCAAAAGCAAACGATGGCAACACCAAGAACTATTATGAATATGATCTGCGAAACCATTAGAGTTAAAAGTTCTTAAAGTTCATCAAGTTTTTAAAGTTATTTGTTTTCATCTTTATGAACTTTTCCCTTTATAAACTTATGAACTGATTTAGTCTTTTTTACCGAAAACGGAGAAATGTACGTAGCGCTTAGGATGAGCTTTGAAATCTATCATTAGCTTATCCAAATCTTCGGATGCCCTTGCAAGCCTGTTATATAAAGCAGTATCACTCGTAATCTTGCCCACATTGCCTTGTCCCCTAAATATCCTGCCCATAATTTGAGAAGTATAATATAATGCGCTGTCGGCATTTTGAAGTGTCCTGTGAATATTAGCTTTAGCAATAGTATCGGTAATGCTGGAGAAGTTTGTAATAATTTTACCAAGATTCTTGCTGTTTTTGGCAAGCGTAGTTGAAATCTCATCTATCTTTTCGAGGATAGACGATATGTGTGTTTTTTCAGTCCCCATTAACTGGTCTACGCTTACTGTTGTGTTTTCAATATGTTTTAAAGACACTCGTATACTTTGAATACTTTGAGTAACATTATCACGGGTATCCTTATTGAATATACCATCGATAATACCGATAGTGGTATCGAGTGAAGAAATAAGGTCTTCCACTTTCTTTTTAAGGGGAAGCACTTGCTTATCTACGGTTTCTTTTATCGTTTCTTCCACACTGGAAGGAAGTGTATCGCCATCTTCAATCAGTTGGCTGCCGGTTCCTAAATCAAGCTCAATGGCTTTAGAGCCGAGGAAATCAGAACTGAAAATTTTGGCAATCGAATTTTTTGGGATCTTTACTTGTGTATTGGTGATCTGCATAGTCACCACTATCTTTCCCGAAGTGTTGGGTTCTATCTCTATCTTTTTTATCTGCCCGATATGAAAGCCATTCACCACAATTGGGTTGGAAGGAACAACACCCTGCACATCGTTATAAACCGCATATACTACTTTGGTGTGCGTAAACAGGTTGATACCCTTTAAAAAGTTTAGCCCGAATATGAGCATACCCAAGGCAATTATAACTATGATACCTGTTTTAACTTCTTTCTTTAATGCCACAAACTTTATATAATGTTGGCAAAGGTAAGGATTATAGAATAATCTTGTCTGTTTGGCCATTTTTTCAATTCCACTTGGCTATATTTTGTAGTTTTTTCGGGCACTTGTTTCATAATTACATTATCTTTACCATTAAATAAATTTTTAATTAAATAAACACATGGAAAAAGTAGTAGAAAAGAAAAAGGACGAAACAAAAGAGGCTAACAAAGAAAAACTGAAAGCACTCCAGCTCACTCTGGATAAGATTGAGAAGACTTACGGCAAAGGTACCGTAATGAAAATGGGCGATGCCCCGATTGAAATTCAGGAAGTGATCCCGACCGGTTCGCTTACCCTGGATATTGCACTGGGGATAGGAGGATTACCCAAAGGCAGAGTGATAGAAATATATGGCCCTGAATCTTCCGGAAAGACCACGCTTGCAATACATGCTATTGCAAACGCGCAAAAAGCAGGCGGCATTGCAGCTATTGTAGATGCTGAACATGCATTTGATATGAACTATGCCCAGAAATTAGGCGTGGATATCTCCAGCCTTTTAATTTCTCAGCCCGATAATGGCGAACAAGGATTAGAAATTGTAGATAACCTGATCCGTTCAGGTGCGATAGATATTATTGTAATTGACTCCGTAGCGGCACTCACTCCCCGTAGTGAAATTGAAGGTGAAATGGGAGATTCTGTAATGGGATTGCAAGCCAGGCTTATGTCCCAGGCATTACGCAAACTTACAGGCACTATCAGCAAAACAAAATGCTGCTGTATCTTCATTAACCAATTAAGGGAGAAGATCGGGGTTATGTTCGGTAACCCTGAAACTACCACCGGGGGGAATGCACTTAAATTTTATTCTTCCATTCGTCTTGATATCCGCAGGATAGGACAATTGAAAGAAGCTGAAGCAGTAGTTGGTAACCGCACCCGTGTAAAAGTAGTAAAGAACAAAATGGCTCCTCCATTTGGCGTGGCAGAATTCGATATTATGTATGGCGAAGGTATTTCCAAAGTAGGAGAAATAATAGATATAGGCGTTGAAAAGAATATCATTAAGAAGAGCGGCTCCTGGTTCAGCTATGGCGAAACTCGCTTAGGACAAGGCAGGGATGCGGTGAAACAAATTTTCCTCGATAACCCGGAATTGGCAGAAGAAATCGAAAATAAAATAAAAGAAGCGCTAACTGCAAAACCCGTATAATTGCAAATGCTAAATACGGAATGGTAAATGAAAGTCATCAACAATTTACAAGTTACAAGTTGTCTTTTTGTAGTTGGTTTCATAGCCATATCTTGCCATAATAGTACAAAATCTAATCAGCAGCTTCAGGCTGCTGATTCTGCTTCTAAGAAGCATGTCGACACAATACCGGGCAGAATAAATTATTATACCGGTGTAATTGCAGCGCATCCCAATGATGCCAGCGCATATTGGAACAGGGGCAAACTGGAAATACTCAACAAAAGCCTTGCCCCTGCATTGATGGATCTGACAAAAGCTGTGCAATTGGATAGCACTAAGTCAGGCTATTATTATAATCTTGCCGATGCTCAGTTTTTAACAGGGCATACTCACGAAGCCAGAGATGCCTTTCTTACATCCATTCGCTTGGACCCGAGGAATACTGATGCTATTTTGAAATTGGCAGAGCTTTATTTATACGTTGAAAAGTATGAAGATGCAATTACCCTTATTAACCAAGCCATAAAAGTTAATCCGTATATAGCGCGGGAGTATTTTTTGAAGGGCATGATCTATATTGAAAAGCATGATACCGTAAAAGCTATTTCAAGCATACAAACTGCAGTAGAGCAAGACCCGAATTATTATGATGCATACATCGAACTGGGTTTGATCTTCGCCAACAAGGGAAACCCAATTGCACTTTCTTATTATGACGATGCTACCAAAGTTGAACCTCAAAATCCGGAATCGTATTATGACAAAGGCATGTTTTACCAGTTTGGTGGAGACTATGATGATGCTATAAAACAATACCAGGAGCTTTTATTGCTTGACTCCACATACACACATGCTTATTATAATTTAGGCGTTATTTATAATGAGCAAAAAGCAGATTATACAACATCGCTGACCAATTTCAATAAAGCCATTCAATACGACACTACTTATTTTATGGCATATTATGGAAAGGCCAATTGCTACGAAATGATGAAACAATACGATAAGGCAATGGAAAATTATGCTCACGCTTACCGTATCAATCCGCAATTTAAAGAAGCGGAAGAAGCTTACAAAAGGGTAAAATCGAAAACTCATTAATACTCACCCCAAGCCCCTCTCTATTAATAGAGAGGGGGTAAATAACAAGGCATTAATTAGATAATAAATAATAACTATCTTGCATTTCCCCTCTTTGCGGGCAGAGAGGGGGAAGGGGGTGAGTAATTAAAAAACACAAACAGCACAGATATGAAAATACTCTGCATCGGACGGAACTATTCCGAACACATAAAAGAAATGAAATCGGAAAACCTGGGCAGCCCTGTCTTTTTTATGAAAGGAGAAAATGCATTGGTAAGGAATGACGACCCTTTTTTTTATCCTGATTTTTCAAAAGAAATTCATCACGAAGTGGAAATTGTATTGAAAGTAAGCAAGAATGGGAAAAATATTGAAAAAAAATTCGCACATAAATATTTTGAAGAGATAACCGTAGGTATTGATTTTACCGCCCGCGATCTGCAGGCCCACTGCAAAAAGAACGGACTTCCCTGGGAAATAGCAAAGGCATTTGATTATTCCGCTCCCATCGGCAAATTTTTACCCATAACCGATTTTGTAGATATGTACACTATCCCGTTCCACCTCGATATAAATGACCAAACGGTGCAGAAAGGAAATACACGGGACCTGCTTTTTAAATTTGATACACTTATTGAGTACATATCCAAATTTGTAACCCTTAAAATGGGCGATCTGATCTTTACCGGAACACCTGTAGGCGTAGGTCCTGTATCGGTAGGAGATAAATTAGAAGCCTATATAGGCCATGAAAAATTGCTTGAATGCAACGTGCGATGAAAAAGATACTCATAATCGGCGCAGGGCGTTCCTCATCGTCTTTAATTGAATACCTTTTAAAGGTTGCTGCACAAAATAACTATGAAGTAACGGTTGCAGATGCTTCATTAGATTTGGCTCAACAAAAGACAAATAAGCACCCCAATTCCCGCGCCATATTTTTAGATACAGGCGATGAAATTAAAACCCACGCAGAAATTCAGCGGGCTGATATAGTTATCTCCATGTTGCCTGCATTTTTGCATCCGGCCATTGCTGCAGAATGTGTGAAACTGAAAAAGCCTCTGGTAACCGCTTCCTATGTTTCTCCGGAGATGAAAGCATTAGACGAGGATGCCAAAAAAGCGGGAATTATTTTGATGAATGAATCCGGTTTGGACCCTGGGATTGACCATGCCTCCGCCATGAAAATCATTGACGATATAAAATCCCATGGAGGTAAACTAACCGTATTTAAATCATACACCGGGGGATTAATTGCACCTGAATCAGACGACAATCCATGGGGATATAAGTTTACCTGGGCCCCTCGCAATGTAATATTGGCAGGACAGGGAACGGCAAAATATTTGGAGAATGGCAAGCTTGCTTTTATTCCTTACACCAAACTTTTTACCCGGACCGAGAAAATACATATCGAAGGATTGGGAGATTTTGAAGGCTATGCCAATCGTGATTCTCTGAACTACCGCTCCGTATATGGAATTGAAGATGTGCAAACCATTTTACGTGGGACACTTCGTAAAGAAGGCTATTGCGAAGCATGGAATGTGTTTGTGCAATTAGGAATGACGGATGATTCGTACACCATTCCCAATTCGGAAAAACTTAGCAACAGGGAGTTTTTAGAATTGTTTTTACCCTCAGAAGGAGAAGATACCAAAACCCGGCTTTTAGATTATTTGGCTCATGATTTGAACGATGAGATCATGTACAAATTAGAATGGTTGGGATTGTTTAATGATATGAAATTGCATGTTAAAAATGCTACGCCTGCTTTGTTCTTACAAACCCTTTTGGAAGATAAATGGAAACTGAAAGAGGGCGATATTGATATGATTGTTATGCAGCACCAGTTTGAATATGAGTTGAAAGGTGAAACACATACTCTGCAATCCTCCTTAGTTGTAAAAGGAGATGATGCCATACACACCGCTATGGCAAAGACCGTAGGCTATCCTGTAGGAATAATTACAAAACTTATTTTAGAAGGGAAAATAAAACTCAGGGGAGTTCAAACTCCTACGGTGAAAGAAATATATCAACCTCTATTAAGCGAATTGGAGGGATTAGGAGTAAGGTTTGAGGAGAAAGAATACTAAAACGGACTTCTCTAAAATGAACATTTACGAATACATTTTTTATCGTTTTTATATGCAAATGCAAAAAACACTTGATAAAAGGGGAAGTGCAAGTACCAGTAGCTTAATGTTCAGTGCCCCACTTCTCTTAAATATATTAACCCTAAATCTTTTTATACATAAATATATAGATGTAATACCTATGCTTCTTAATTCCAAAATTAGTGCTGTTATTTTTACAGCAATTATAATGGTCTTAAACCGTTTTTATTTTTTAAGAAATGAAAGATTCCTAGCAATAGAAGAAAGATATAAGGATGAAACAAAAACACATAGAATTATTGGTGAATTAGGTACTATAATTTATTATATCGCATCTTTTATTTTGTTTAGAATTATGGCTTTTCACCAAAATAAGGTTAGTGGTATTGTTCCATAAATATCTCGTACCCGCGAAGATGTTCTTCGTAGGCGAATAAACTTTAAGCTGTGCTTAATTCCTCATCATGATCGTCACTGCGAGGCACGAAGCAGTCTTATTACTAAGGTTTGGGGCAAGATTGCTTCGCAGAGCCTCGCAATGACGTAATTCGTAATTTTTAACTACCTAAAAGTCATTGACTTTCTCCAAAAACACTTTTTCATATAAACTTATTATCTTCCTCAAAAGTCATTGGCTTTGGTTTGCCCTAATTCGGTCCCCCTAATTAGTGGATTGGCATGTTTATGGGCTCGCCTGTAAAACGTTGTCATCATTCCCTAAAGTCAATGACTTTGCTATGACACTAATTAGATTCCACTAATTAGTGGATTGGCATGTTTAATGACGAACGGTCATAACTCATCACTTATAACTCATAACTATTCTTTACGGTCAATGACTTTTCCCAAAATCACTTTTTAATTTATTATATTGACCCCGTAATCGAGAATTTTACTTTTCCCGGATTCTCATTTATAAAAAACAGAAATACAATTCGTTAACCCCTAAAAAGACGATTTGTGATCCGTGAAAATTCGTCTCGATTAGAAATGTTAAAAAAGGCAATCTCCTTGCCCCAAACCCCTAAAGGGGCTTTGAAGAAAGGGAGACTTATTAACAGTGCAGAATTTTTTGTCCGTCATTGCGAGGAACGGTCATAACTCATCACTATTCTCTACGGTCATTGACTTTTTGCAAAACCACTTTTTGATGCAGTAACTTTGTGTTATGATAAATGGGATTTTTATGTACGTCATGAAAAAACAACAAGACACTTTCGGAATAAGTAATTTTTTAAAGCCTGAAATCAATAAACACAGAGAGGGGCTGGTAAAAAGAGCTGTACATTTTTATCAGCTTTTGATTTGTATTCGGGGGTGCCGGGGGAGTTGCTCCCGCCAGTGCCGTATAAAAGTTGCCGCTGTTATCCTGTTCCCAGTTAACAGAATAACTGGCCTCGGTTAAAATACTGAGTCGTTTGGTAAGTTTAAACCGGATGCCAAGAAAGGGGGCGATGCCGAAAATTTCCGATTTGGCTTCTTCCCCCTGAACATAAAAATTATTTTGAAATTGGTAATCATCCTTTGAATAAATAATACTTGTGCGGAAATCGAGGCCATAATATACTTGCCATTTTTTAGTCAGGTTACTATAGAACTCAAAACCTATGCTTGCATATAATGAATATCCCTGATCAAAGTATTTCGTTGAATCGGAAGGATAAGGCGGAGCCAATTGATTATTCATAAAGCTGCCTCCAACGGCTATCCTTAAGTTAACGCCGCTGAAATGCCTGCGATATGTGAGGTAATAAGTAGGAGTATATGTTGTTGTTAATTGTTGATTATTGTCAAAATTCAGAAATTGTTTTAAAAACCCTGTAGCGTCAAGGCCAAATTCGTTTCGGTAATGTCTTGTTGTATCCTGGGCAAAACCGTATAGCACCATGATGCACATTGCAATAATAAGAGTAGGTTTTTTCATTTGGGTTTAACTTTACTAGCCTGTCAAATTTATCGAATATATTTGTATTGCAGTTAAAAATTATGCTGCTGTTTAGATGCACTAAGACAAAAATTAAGAACCTCTCAAAAACCTAAAAAATGGAACAAAGTAAAAATACAGCCCTGCTTGTTATGGATGTGCAACAGGCTATTGTTGGAATGCTGGGCAGCGCAGGAGAAACCTATCTTGCAACACTTTCAAATGCAATAAAAAAAGCCCGGGCCAATAATATTCCTGTTATATACGTGGTGATTGGATTCCGCAGTGGCTACCCGGAGGTTAACCCTTCCAGCAAGACATTTACAATGCTTAAAAATAACCCTGACCGTAAATTTGATACGGAAGATGCTATGAAAGTTCATGCTGCAGTTGCACCCGCAAAAGGGGATATTACGGTAATTAAAAAACGGGTTAGTGCATTTACGGGCAGCGATCTGGAAGTTCTCTTGCGGTCAATGGGAATAAAGCATATTGTGCTAACAGGTATTGCCACAAGCGGAGTTGTGCTTTCCACCCTTAGGGAAGCCTCTGATAAGGATTATACTATTACAGTACTTTCAGATTGTTGCGCCGATGCAGACGAAGAAGTACACCGCGTGCTTACCACAAAAATATTTCCAAGGCAATCTGATGTAATAGCATCAGGCGAATGGACTATCCAATAAGATTTAATGCCTTTCACGACTGCCACCACCACCGGCTTGTCCGCCTCCGCTACCGCCTTGGGGTTGGTGTTGTGCACCGCCTCCATTTTGCATGCCACCGTGTTGTGCTTGCATAGCCCCTCGGTTTTGCATGCCGCCATGTTGTTGTTGAGCCTGATAACTGCCTGCATTTTGCACACCATGTTGCGCTTGCATGGCCCCTCCGTTTTGCATGCTACCGCCATGTTGTCGAGCCTGGTAACTGCCTGCATTTTGCACACCGCCATGCTGTGACTGATAGCCATTATTAGAATGCATTGCGTTGCCCGAAGAATTATATTCTTGTCCGCCAACAGAACCTCTTGCCATAGTTGAGGGGTTCCCATGATTTACAGAAGCAAATTGATTTCTGTTAGAACTTGCATTATATTCATGACTTTGTTGTTCTGAAGTAGCCTGCATATGTTGATCCCTCATATAGGTCCGCTCTTCTCTGGATGGTTGTGACATAACTCCGCCGGGGCCATTATAACTACTGCGGCTAACATAAGTATTATTGATAACAGTTCTATCAACATAGGTATTATGAAAACCTCCGCCTACTTGCCATGCGGCAGTGTTATAGCGGAATGCGCCTCCTTCCCATCTTCCTCCGCAAAAGCCCGATCCTACATATCCGCAACCATAGTTTATTCCACCATAGTAGCCAACGTGTTCGCCCCAATAACCACCGTGCCACCAGTAGTGGCCGCCTTCCCATCCCCAGTATCCGGGTGTCCAAAGCCAACCAACCCGGGCAGGACGAACCCATACACCGGGTACCCAGAAATAACCTCCCGTACCCCAATACCAATAACCGGGAGTCCATAAATAGCCTTCCATAGGGCAGGGTGGTTGTGCATATACAGGTATTGCAGGTGGTGCAACTTCTACACTTATTCCAACTGCAACTTGTGCATTGGTTTTAGTCGCTCCAAACAAGGAGGCCATTGCGATGATTAGGACTGCGAGACGTTTCATAATTTTAATTTTTAGTGGTTAACTATATATAATATAGGTGTGATTATTTTAAAAATCAATTGATAGACTGCTAAAATACTAAAAAGTTAAATCCTAAAAAATGTTAATTGAAAAAGCCCCTCTGCAGAGGGGCTTAATGGTTTGTGAACAGGCAGGGATAAGCAAAAACTTAAATTTTATTTATTTGTGGATTTTTAATGTCTGCCACCACTGCCACCGCCCTGGGATGGACGTTGTCCGCCGCCACCTTGTCCGCCTCTATTACCACCACTTTGAGGTGCTGATCTTTGCATATTTTGTTGTTGTGCTGCAGGTCTGCCTTGCACAGGGCTTTGATGCTGTTGCTGAGGAACTGGCCTGCTTTGCATAGCGCTATGTTGGGGTGCTTGTTGCGCATGTGCCATATTGTTTGCAGAATGTGTTGCAGTTGGGTTACTAAAATGATTAGCAGGTGCAGCACGATTGGTATTTGAAGTATGAATAGTACTTATAGAATGTCCGGCAGAATTGAACCGGTCTCCACCAACTGTGCTTCTTGCAGTTGTTGCAGGAGTGCCATGGTTTACAGAAGCAAATTGGTTTCTGTTTGTACTTGCTTTTTGTTGGTGACTTTGTTGTGCTGAAGTAGGTTGTACATGATTTCCTTTTGCAGCTGACTGTTCCGTTGCATTAGGTTGGGCTGTAACTCCGCCACGTCCGTTAAAACTGCTGCGGTTCGCATTATTAACCATTCCGCCTCTGTCAACATATGTATTGTGAAACCCACCACTCACACGCCATGCAGCTGTATTATATTGAAATCTTCCACCTTGCCATCTTCCTCCATAGAAGCCTGAGCCTCCATAACCATAACCATAACATACGCCTCCATAAAAGCCTACATTTTCTCCCCAATAACCGCCATTCCAATAATAACCCCCATCTATAAATCCCCAATAACCGGGGGTCCATAAAAAACCTACTTCTGGAGGAGCCACCCATACACCGGGTACCCAGTAATACCCATCGGAACCATATGCCCAATAACCCGGCGACCACAGATATCCATCCGTAGGGCATGGTGGTTGTTCATATACGGGAAGTTCCGGAGGAGCTATTCCAACACTTACTCCAACAGCAACTTGTGCCTCAGCTTTTTTCAATCCAAACGGAGAGGCTAATAAGATAATTAATGCAACTAAAATTTTCATGGTTTTTGGTATTAAATAATTACAATGCAAAGGTGAGCAAGTACGATGGTTAAAGTATTACATACTAATGGTGAAAGCTTACATATATCACACTTAATAACGATGTGAGAATAATGTAAGTTTTTCCAAAAATTGTGTAAGGGTTCCCAGAATTAATGAGCCCAACTTTGCATCCTAAATAAACAATATGAAAGCAAATCAAAAAAAAGTCAGCCCTTTACTACCGATGTCACCCGCAACAGGCAATGATAAAAGCAAGAATGAAGGAGAAGAGTATATAGGAGAAGGTCATGGGCATGATTATAGCCTGCCGGTGGCAGGAGAAGATGGAGGGACCGAAGATCAATCTGCAAGCCAAAGCAAAAAATCACGCAAGGGGTTGGATAAAATTCAACATGCAGAACAAGGTAAAACAACTGGAGAAAATCCAAGTATCTAATTTTAAAGGAATTATTAAAAACAATAAAAAACAAACATCATGGGAAACTTACTTTATTTTATCGCAATCGTTTTGATCATCGGCTGGGCATTAGGATTTTTCTTTTTCAGCTTAGGCGCATTTATTCACCTGCTCCTGGTTTTTGCAATTATAGCAATATTATTCAGGGTTATTAGGGGAGATAGGGTTGTGTAATAAGTTACCTATACTTGACCTCCGTATTGTGTATTTCAATAAGCGGTTCCAAAAAGGCTTTAAGGTCATAAACAGATAATTGGCTGGCAGCATCGCAAAGCGCCTTGGAGGGTTCAGGATGGGTTTCAATAAAAATACCATCTACTCCTGAGGCTACACCTGCGCGGCTTATCACCGGTAAAAATTCTCTTGCTCCGCCTTTTGAATCGGCACTGGGTATGCCATATTTACGTATTGAGTGTGTAATATCAAACACTACAGGGTATTCCAATTGGTTCATGTGGTATAGGCTTCGGGGGTCAACTACCAAATCATTATAGCCGAATGTATATCCTCTTTCTGTGAGAATAATTTTATCATTGCCGCTATCTACGCATTTTTTAACGGGGTGTTTCATATTTTCGGGTGCGAGAAATTGTCCGTGTTTAATATTAATAACCCTTCCTGTTTTTGCTGCTGCCACCATCAGGCTGCTTTGCATACATAGGTATGCAGGTATTTGCAACACATCGCAGACTTCGCCGGCGGGGCCTGCCTGATCAGGATAATGAATATCGGTAAGAATAGGGAACCCGAATTTTTCTTTCACTTTAGCCAGCATTTCCAAGCCTTTTTTTAATCCCGGCCCGTCATAATATTTCAGGTCGCTGCGGTTATCTTTTAAAAAGGAAGACTTGTAAATGATAGGAATGTTCAACTGCTGACTAACTTCTTTTAATTTTTCAGCTGTCTTGAACATGATGGATTCATCTTCAATAACACAAGGCCCTGATATGAGGAATAGTTGGTCAGCTCCGCATTCAATATTCCCGACTTTTATTTTCTTTTTGCTCATGGTTTTGTTTTAAGGTGCTTTTAATAATAGACGCAAATTTAGGAATTAGAAGCAGATGAAAAATGTTGAATTTTAAGTGTTGGATTTTGGTTGATTAGTATAATTTAACATGTAGCATTCAACATTCAACATTTGTTTTATGTATATCTTGGCGAAAGTTTTGCACTCCTATTATCGTCAATACGCCTAAAGAATCAATCAGTTGGAAGTAGATATCCAGGAATTAAAAGCCGGAAACGAGCAAGCATTTCGTCAACTGATGAGTGTGCATGGGAAAGGCATATTCAATCTCTGTTTAGGGATGATTCCCAACAGGGAAGATGCGGAGGATATTACCCAGGACGTATTTATAGAAGCCTATAGACATATTGGTACTTTCCGGGAGGGGGCGCATATAAAAACTTGGCTCTTCCGAATTGCGTTAAACAAATGTTACGACCATATTAAATATTTTAAAAGACAAAAACGGCATGGAATTATGCAATCGTTATTTGATAAAGATGATAACCCTATAGAATTACCATCCAACTTTCAACATCCCGGCATAGCCATTGAAAATAAGGAACATGCCAGGGCTTTGTATGGTGCGCTTGCATCATTGCCCGAAAACCAACAAACTGCTTTTACCCTTTATGAAATGCAGGGCATGGATTATAAGCAAATAGCAGAAACTATGTCTGTAAGTGTTTCTGCTGTAGAATCTTTGCTTTCAAGGGCCAGGGCTGGATTACGCAAAAAATTACATGCCTATTATAGCCGTAACGCAAGTTCTTAATAATACAATCGTCTAATTAGCCGTATATGGAAACCAAACAGGACATAGAAGACCAAATAAACAGAGCTTTTGAATCTGTAAAAAACACAGAACCCATTGAATTGCCTTCCGGTTTTTCTGACAAGGTATTGGCTAAGTTGCATGCACAGCCTACTTATATTAGGAGCATGTATACTATTTCTCCATTATTAAAAGTGGCTGCCATATTTATTCTCATCCTTGTAAATATATTCACATTGAGGCTTGCGCTTAGTCCACAGCCAACAACGGCCCCGACACAATATGTTACAATAAAGGATTTTGTTAATGATTACCAGATAAACGACGCCAATGAAGAATTACTAACTATAAATACACCTCCGCATGAGCAACCCTAAACTTACTAATGCACTATTAATAGTATTAATTGCAATAAATGCCCTATTTCTTGTAAGGTGGAGGGCATCTTCCATGCACAACAGGCATGAGAGTAGGGTTGCTATGTATAATGAATTTCGTGGAAGGCATCATGACAGTTTTTCCTTCCATCATCGTTTCGGAGCCTGCCACAGTTACCACAGATGCTGCGGGGGCTTCAGAAACCACTATTATTCCAGATTGAATTAATACACCGAAAAGGTAATTGCCCTATTTTAACTGACATTCTTAAATTTGTAATTTTTTTCAATACCTGTAAATAAGAAATTTTTAAGTACTAATGAGAAACACAAAGCTGACCAACATTCTCCTGATAATACTGCTTATTTTTAATGTAGCATTTCTTGGAAAATGGTGGATGGGGCACCATAAAATGCATCATCAGAAAGAAACGGAAGTAGAGCCTACCTCAGCTATGAACGACCATACTAAAGGTGGAATATTTTTGATAAGGTCCCTTGGGCTGGATACCATACAACAAAAAAAACTTAACTCCATATTAGCAGCGCATTATAATTTTCTGGACAAGTATACGGCTGCATATTTGCGTAACCAAACCGGATTTTTTAGTGCACTAAAAGGGAACTCCGATAGCACCACAGCGTTCCGTTGCGCCGACTCACTTGGTATATTAAAAGTGGCAATGGAAAAAGAGTTGTATGTACACTTTTTAAGCATCAAAAATATTTGTAATAGTGCACAACAGAAACAATACGATGAACTGATAGATAATATGTCAAAGGATTTTGCGCATCACCATAATGCCTATCTCCACCCTGAAAAAACAAAGCACGATACTTTATAACCCCCTCTTTTTTGCAGTATGATAAGAAAACTTTCCCCCAGTTTTATTCTATTGTTTTTAGTTAATTTCGCTTATGCTCAGATGCCCGGAGGCGTTATGGGCGGAAGTTTTAAAGGTGGAGGTGCAAAGGCTAAAGTGGGGCATTTTTATGGCAAGGTGGTAGACAGTGTTACAGGTAAATCTGTTCCCTTTGCCGCAATTCAGATTTCAGGCCCCCAATGGGATTCTGTATCACATTCTCTTAAAACAGTTGCCCTTCAGGGTATGTTAACGGGTGATAACGGGGAGTTCAGTTTTGAAAAGCTATCTGTTATAGGGCAGTTCACCATACAAATAAATGCTATGGGGTACCGCAACTATTCCGAAACGGTTTCATTTGATTTGGGCAAGCTGATGAAAAACGGAAAAAAAATACAAAGCCAAGCAAACAGTGATAGTCCCGACCTTAATGCGATGTCTAGCCTTATAAATGCCGTTGATAAAGATTTGGGAAATATTAAAATAGCGCCCGATGCCACGCAAATAAAAACGGTAACGGTTAACGGTGAAGCACCGCCTATGGAGCTTAAGCTTGATAAAAGAGTTTTTGATGTAAGTAAAAGCCTTACCACCGCCGGTGGAACTGCTGAAGATGTATTGAAAACGATTCCTGCGGTAAACGTGGATATTGATGGCAATGTAACCTTGAGAAATGCCTCTCCCACCATTTATGTGGATGGCCTGCCAACCACGTTAACCATTGACCAGATCCCGGCCGATGAAATTGATAAAATTGAAGTAATCACTAATCCTTCTGCTAAATACGATGCTTCTGCCGGCTCGGGTGGAATAATAAATATCATTATGAAGCACAATCAGGCACCCGGCTATAATGGCTCTTTAAGGGGAGGAGTTGACCAATACGGTAAAGCAAACGCCGGTTTTGATTTTAATTTTAGAGAAGGAAAAATAAATTGGTTTCTCGACCTTCATTATCACCAGGTAAAACATATTATGTATGGCTCGGAAACAAAGGATACAGTGCATGGACAGCCGACCTATCTTCCTTATTTGAAAAATCACCAAAATGATACAAATACCATGAATGGGTATTTTGGCTTTATCCGCACCGGTTTTGACTATTTTATTGATAACCGCAACACCATTACCCTTTCAGGCACGTATGCCACAGGTAATTTTAATTCGCTTGATCTGTTGCATACAAACAACGATACAGCACGATATGCAATCTCGAATGAACCCATTTCAAATACGTATGAAAACTCCAATTCAAGCAGGGTATTTAATAATTATGGCGTATCCTTGCTATATAAACATTTATATCCTAAGGAAGACGAAAATATAACGGCAAGTATCACTGCGAACGAAGGGAGTTCAAGCGGAAGCGGTGCATTTGATATTTATAACTATGATAATAATTTTAACCTCCTTCCCCTGTCAACGGTTGATGAACAACAAATAAGCGGCGGGACAAATTATTATTACGTAGGCAAATTGGATTATGTTGACCCTATAACTAAAAAAATAGAATTGGATTGCGGGTTAATGACTACCATCAATAATGTAACTTCCAATAATAGCATACTAATAAACGGAGAAACAAACAATGGAGAGAGTACGGACTATAATTTTAACGAACAGATATATGCCGCATATTTCACATTTAGTCACAATATAACAAGCCGATTGAGTTACCAGTTGGCCCTTCGGGTAGAGCAATCTGAATATGGCGGGAATCAAACCGACACAACAGCTACTATTAAGTTAAATAATCAATCGCTTTTTAAACCGTTTCCCGGTGGATTTATAACATACCACTTAACTGAAAAGAGTGATCTGCAGCTAAGTTACACTACGCATATTACCCGCCCATCTTTTAATCAGCTGGTAGTAAATAATTATTCAAATCCATCCAGCATACAATTGGCCAATCCTAATTTATTACCTGCGTATCAGAACTCGTTTGAGTTGAATTACATGCACACCTTTGATAAAAGAAGCTCTTTGCTTTTATCTGCATATTATAAAATCACTTACGATCTTATAACCTCAGAGCTTGACTCAATTTCTTACAATCCCGAGTTAAAGCAAGATCAGTATGTTAATACTTACGCAAATGCAAATTATGGGTATTCGCAAGGTGCTGAAGCTACCTTGCAAGTATCACCCTTAAGCTGGCTGGATGTTACTGCCAACTATAATCTGTATGAATCAGGCATTAATGCTACAAATCTTAACGTTCCTGATACGGCTAAGCCCTACTTGAGCTATTTTGCCAAATTGAATCTCACCATAAAATTGCCTAAAAATTTCACTATCCAGCTTAACGGAAGCTACCAGTCTAAAGCACAAGTTCCTGTAGGCGGAGGTGGTGGTGGCAGATGGGGAGGTGGCTATGGAGGCGGAATTACTCCTTCATCAAGCGGGTATGTTATCCCTACCTATACTATGGATGCAGCTATTAAAAAGGAATTCCTGAAAAACAACAAGGCATCCATCACCTTCAACGTGCGTGATATTTTTGCCACAGCTGTGAATGGTACTGATGTCACTGCAACAAACGAAGGAGGTACGCCCCTTTATTATCAGACCACCCTACGCAGACGGGATGCCAGATATTACTCTGTCAGCTTTAGTTATCGGTTCGGGCAAATGGACATCTCCATTTTCAAGCGGAAAAATAACAACATTGACATGCCACCTGATACGGGCGGTGATACAGGAAACTAATATATCAATAAAGTTACTTTGCCTCTTTGGCGGGCCATGTAGTTAATGCAGGATTGTGAAAGGGGCGTGTAGCAGGAACTATGGTTTTAAGAATGGAATCGTACTTAACATCATCATTAAGTAATGCTATTC
>Ga0206990_1047_pt1 | contig 30755 bp, 26 predicted proteins | sample Alteio_BWMinCont_8_FD_153283 | JGI IMG/M metagenome (GOLD analysis project Ga0206990, IMG submission 153283) | Enriched cells from forest soil in Barre Woods Harvard Forest LTER site, Petersham, Massachusetts, United States -... | ecosystem: Environmental > Terrestrial > Soil > Temperate forest >... | reverse complement strand
TATCCCATGGCGGCTTGGCTGACAACGAAAATGCACACAATGACAAACTTAAATAGATGACCATATTTATAGATACACGAATTAATCATATCTATAATATCATCAACGGGATAGTTATCAGTAACGCATCCAAGATCATTTAATATCAACACATCATTTCCACCTAAATGAGCAGTCTGAAATATCGTTTCTAACAATTGACTCATCGTCCCATAATCATCTAGATTAATATACCCGGCTATTAACCCAGGATCTTTTTTTATCGAAGCAGTAATAACACTAAACTTTGCAACACACGAAGGATACAACAATTGCAAATCCCCATTCCTGATCACATGAACTATCGGGGCATAAACCACCTCTGTCCCCTTCAACGGAAATAAATTAAACCCATTCAACGTTTGATTAATATTCGTCCTCAAAAACATCAACTCATCCCTAAACCCCTCCGAAGAATTCGGATTCGCTACATAATCGCATGCCACAAAATTCAAAATAACCGGTTTATGCCCCTCCTGAACGTACTCAAAAGCTATATCAATAACATGCCCCTTCTTCACCTCAACAGCACAAAACTCATATGGAGGCGCAATATTTAAATTATATCCATAAAAATTTTTCTGAGTTTTCGAAATAGGAAGCTTATTATACATGCCAAATTTACAAACACGTATATTTTCCATAATCAGATATTTCTTCGTTCTTATATCCATCTGCTATATAAAAACATTAAAAAAACAGCCTTTTGACTCAATCCATATAAAAGAACTCATCCAAATCAGTATCGGCTTTTTCGGGCGTTTTCGGAATATCCCCCGGGTCCTGGGTATCATCTGATAACCACTTATGATTATACACCTCGGCTAACGTAATACGTGTCTCATTATTCTTTGTCAACAACGAACGTAACAGATCCAAACATGAATCTGACACAAATATATTTTTATTCTTCGGTGGAATAACTATCTCATCATCCCCATCTAACATAAATAATTCCAATTCGTTGTAATCTTTCATCTTACCAAAGGGATTGATGCCGTATAACATTTCATATAAAATAATCCCAATGGACCACACATCAACGGTATCATTATAGCTCTTCTCCCCAAACATCTCGGGAGCCATATACAACGGACTCCCACACGCTGTGTACACCCTACTCAAACCAGATTTATTCTTCGCCAACCCAAAATCACATATTTTCAAAACACTCGCATCCCCGCCCGTCAACAAAATATTCTTCGGCTTAATATCACGATGAATAATTTTATTTTCATCTAAATACCTAACCCCCTTTATCAACTGCACAAAATAATACCTAACGTCCTCCTCCCCCATCGGCCCCCTCCCCATAATCTTACTCAAATCACCATTCTCACAATACTCCATCACAATATAAATCGTATCCAAATCATCAATAACATCATAATACCTAACTACATTCTCGTTCGGATTATCCCTAATATGCAAGACAATCGCCACCTCCTCCTTTACCAATTTCTGCTGCCTAAACGAAGACTTCTGCACCAAAATTTTCTTAATAGCAACAATTCCATTAAGAACGACGCCACCAATCTTCTTCTCAACCCCCTCCAACCCATACCTCATAATCAAACCACTATCCACACACCTCCCAATATACACAGCCGAATAGCTCCCAACCCCAACCTGCTGATCTAAAAATATCTCATAAGACCCTATTTTATATTTTTCCATTAATATATTCTATATAACTATTTAAACTAAAATTTTTATATATCTATCACCGCTCATCCACCATTCTCTCCAGGCCTTCTTATTAATCTTCCCAATCTCATATATCCTAATATAATCTTGATCATATTTCGTGTGATCCAGATAACAAAACGGGCAACTAAGCAAAGAGCTATTACTCAACGTATTCTCCAAACACTCCGCACACAAATGCTTCCCACAACATGACATGAAAATAGGCACCCGCACCAAAGATTCAAATTTATTAACAATATTTACCAATTCCGGATATTTAACAAAATCTGTCATCTTAAATGCAATTAAATCCGTTGAGAAACTTAACAACGTATCGTCTTGAACTCCTTTAATAAGCTCGTGCTTCTTTTTTCGATACATTACTTCGCTATCTGAATCATAGTCTAATTCGATTTCCTTCTCATCGTCGCTTTTACAATTCTTATAATTCTCCTGACAAATGTTACATACTTTTCCAATCGCTCCTTTCCTATTGGGTTCCCGTCGAATCATTCCAATATATTCTAAGATCTCGAATCCTGGGAAGCCTATCTTTTGAATATTCTCATCTAATTCAAGCATACGGTCGTATTTCCCGTGTGCAATTAGGAAATGAGCCCCTAACAAATGTTCGCTCAGATATCTCTTTTTACACATCATGCAGCAATGTCTCCCTCGTGAATTTGTTTGGATATCATCTATTTCAGCGGGGGGTTCATCTTCATAATCATCGTCTTCATCTTCTTCGTATGCGGGCTTTTTTGAAGCAACTTTTTTTTCTTCGATAGGCTTAACAATTTTTTTCGTTGTGCGTGTATCAACAATATTAAACAGAAATCCATCATCTGCTTTAGGCGTATATGCGGGCGGCGGCAAGGGCGGCAAAGGATCCGCCCCCCCATATAGCCTACCACCGCCAAATCTTCCGAAAATATTCATCACGCGAGAAACTAATGGAACAGGAACGGGAACCTTCGTCTCTTTATTCTCTTTTATCTCCAATGGCGGCGCTGCTGGGATCCCAGGCCCTAATGGAGGAGCCGGCGGAATCAGCGGCATACTAAAAACATCTACAATCTCTGAACTCGCATCCGGCATAACTGAAATCATTCTCCCCACTCCACCACCGAACCGTCTCGGAGCAACGTGCGTTTTTAAATGGGCACCCAACTCCACTTCTGACCCAAATTCCGCATCACACAAATCACAATAAAAATTTAATCCAAAAACATTATCATGCACACACAAAATATGATCATTCATCGAAATCATATCATTAAACCCAAGCAAACAAGTCGGACAATGAAACGGATAAGCAACAGCAGGTGGCTTAACAATCTTTACCTCTTCCACATTCGCCAAATCATCCAAAATTTTCATCGTCTCAATCGCACCAACTGTTCCATTACGCCAATTTTGCAAAATAACCTTAAATGCATGGCGATTTATTCTCAAATCGGTAGAAGGTACAGATTCACCCCCAATAGCAACATCAGACATGGTTCATAAATCATATCAATATAAATATATCCTTCGATTATGTCAAATTTTCAATTTTTTTCGCTCCCCCCTCAAAGCCCCATCATGCGCTAATTTATCCGCAACGCTATTACATATCGAAATTTCATCATTAAACCCCGTATGAGCCCTCACATGAATAAAAATCACCTTCTCCCTCTGCTGATCCAAAATCTGATCTATCGGCTGTATAATATCCTGATTCAAAACATCTTTCCCTTGAGAAGTTTTCCAATTATTCCTCCTCCATTGCTTCACCCAAAGAGTCACCGCCTTAATACTATACTCCGAATCCGTATAAATTTTAATTTTATTATACTCTAAATTCTTCTTAATCACCACCAAAGCAACATATATCGCAAATAATTCTGCCCTCTGATTAGTCTTCTTCCCCCTCCTAAAAGGCCTCGAAATATCTGGCAACTCCTTATTCGGAAAATAAATCCCATATCCAGCCAAATCACTCTCATCACCCCCATGCTTCATGAACGACCCATCCGTAAACACACTAATTTCACCCACAACCTTCTTCTCACCCATTATCATACAAATAGAAACGATAATTTCTCATCCGATAAAAATTCTACCAAACCATAAACACATTTCGTCCTCCCCGGAAAAACTTCATTCAACACCCCAATACGTTCCTCCCTAACAACACCCCCCTTATCAACAAACCGAAACTCATACCCAAAAAATCCAACAACATTCTTATCAATATACTCCGTAATAGATCTCTTATCCCTCCTATGAACAAATGTATAAAACGAATATGTTATTGCCCCAACTACCCCACCATCCCTCTTTATAATCAACCCTAACATTTTCATAGTACATCGATCATCAACCAATTTCATGTCCACATCCGATAACAAATAAGAAACAATCTCGCACTCACAACCCTTAAACCCAAACCCATGTATCTTAATCACCGGCCTATCCTTACTCACCCCCAAATACTTAACTATCGCCTCCCCCCTACCAACCACACCACATACCTGATACAACGAAACTTTCCCCATGTTCTCGATATCCTGCACATCCACCGGAAACACACCCTCCTCCCCCTCCTCAATAACCGCCAAATTCAACAACTCATCCATCACAATAAACCCCTCCATTATACCTACCTACAACTATAATCTTTAAACTTCCAATACCCCTTCAAAAAAGTATAATAACTCGGCCGAAACCCATACGAATTCTCGCTTTCCCAAACCACCGAACCAATAAACATCTTATTCATAACAATATAATGATAAACAGTATTCCCCAACTCATCCCTCAACATATCGTCGCAGCCATACAACCTCAATAACAAATATAATTCCTCATTCCCCCCAACAGCAGCCAAATGCAAAATACTCATCCCCTTCTTATTCGTCTTATTCAAAAAACTCTTATCACTAAACCCCTCTAAAATTGCTCGAACCACCCTCACATCACCCCTATTCACCACAACATGCAACCACGTATCCCCAAATCCATCCACCCCCTCAATATTCTCCCCTCCCCCATACTTCCTCAAAAATTGCATCATCCTCAAAATTTTATCAACATGCCCATCCAACACATAAAACAACAACGGCCTCTCATACTCCCCCCTAAAAATATCATACCCCATCTTACTCAAATACACTAACGACACAAATTTGAAATTCTTAACAAGCTCAACAACCACCCTCTTCAAAAACGCCGTACTATGAACCTGAAATTTCTCAAACAAATCAATCATCTCAGTCATCAGGACAATCTCCGACACAACCTCCGTCTTCAACTCTTTAAATAATTTTGGAATAAACCCCCTCAATCCATCTTTATCATTAACATTAACAAAAACATTGTGATCAAAATTCTTCCCCCCAATAAACCCCAAATACTCAATTATATTATCCCACTGCCCCCCTTCTAACAGCTTTCCAATAACATATGTATTCACCCTACCCAACACATCATCACCACCACCATCACAATCACCAATACTGCCCCCCACCAATCCAAATTTATTTTTAATCGAAAAAATAGTATCACACAACTTTAAACTTTCCTCCCCCCTAGAAAAATACCACCTCCAAAACACATCGGGCGGTCTAAAGTAAACATACCCACTCAAAATTCTAATTATATTTTCCAAATTATTCCTTAAAACAGCATTCTTCAACCCCGCATATAACATCAACGCTCTCTCCAACGCCGTATACCCCTCCGAATCAATCACCTCATACTCCCCACCAATACCCCCATAATTCATCAACCCATCAAAATCTACCGCCTCAACAAATTTATGCACCCCAATCAAATCCCTCTTCTTCACACACCCGACCATACTCACCGGCCAACTCGCACTAACCAACCGATCTAATTCCAAATAAAACATCGCTGACCCAATAAATTTCCCCACCTTACAATCAAAACAAAATCTCCCAATATACTTCCCCACACCCAACAATATTTCCATTACCGAACCAAATATTTTCCCATAATAAACATTAATATGATACTCCCCCAGCCGCACATGATATTTCTCATCATCTTTCTCAATCAACTCGAACGTAACACCCCCACCCAATATCATCTCAACAAATTTTTGCTGTGTCCCTAACTCATAAAAAAAAATATTAAAACGATCATCCACAGCAACACAATCAGTCACGCACCTAAGAATTCTCCCTCCAATAACAAAACCATTATACCTACCAATATCAATCGGAATATCACCCACAATATTCCCCGAAAATATTCGACTCTTCGGCGCTTCCCACAACAAAGGAAAATTAATATCTAACACAGAAGACTTCCTATCAATACTAAATATCTTACCAACTGAATCTTCCAAATTCAAAATCTCTTCCCTTAAACCACTATTCTCCCTAACCCTACCTATCAATTCATCTATATCTTTCACCCCAAACAATATATCTGTCATTCTACCCTAACCAACTCTTCACCCCTTTATCCCCTATACCAAGAATAATCTATCCCCCCCGTATTATTCTGCCGCGCCCACTCACTCACAATTTTATCCACATCAACGTTCATCTCATCCTCACCAAAACTTATCTTAACCGGATAATTAGCTAACGGACAATTTAGATACGTCACAGTTATTTCCCCGAAAATTGTTTGATACACTTCATCAACATACCCTTTTTCGAAATCACAAATGACATTAGCAACGGAATCAGCGGCTTTGTTCTTAATTGCGTTTTCACCATACAACCACCAATCGTAACCAATCTTTGTTAAAAAATCCGGAACAGTCAATTCTAATCTTTTCGCCTGATACGAATCAATAATTTCCTCCATACTCTTCACAAATTGGAGATAACTCACAACATGATTTATCGGCCCACGCAGGTTCATACTCAATTGATGTTGCATCAAAATAGAAGACGGCATAACTAATCTTACCGGACAATATTGGAAAATAACAAACCCCATCGACAAAGCTGTATCGGCAATGCACTTCACCTTAACCCCATTCTCCGTTAAACTTTGCATCATCCTAACTATCTCCATCCCGCTAGATACAAACCCCCCAGGCGAAGAAATATACACATACAACTCTTCATCATTCTGATGCTCCCACATTTCCTCAATCACCTTAGTCGCAGAAGGACCATTTATATGCCCCCTAATAACAACAAAATTATCCTCCTTCAACCGCACCGCTCCCCCCTTCTTATCCGGCGCCGGCGCCTCCTTCGCCCCCCCAACACAAAATAACACAGGAAAAATCAACAAAATCCCGACAACCAAATACACTTTCCTATTCATCCTACTCATAAACTAACTAACCCTACTTATCAACACCGAGATAATTTAAAAATCAATTTTTTTGATCATACCCGGTAATATTTCCCCTCCGCCTTTTGTTCCCTATCTCTCACCGAATCGGGTTTATTAATCCTGGGCCTCGCGTGCTTCGCATATTTCGCATCAGTACGAAACGTGACATTCAATGACTTCAAAAAAATATTAATACCATCCGCAGCATTCATCGGCGGATTAACCCTATTCACCCGTATTTCTCCATCTACACCAACCCTCTCCAAAACCACAACACGACTATTCACCTCTTGCCCTAACGAAATCGCAACCATGATATCATGCTCCACAATAAAAGCGATTTTTTTATTATGCACGATGAACCTCTTCAAAATCTTCGTCACCAACACCCGCTGCTCAATATCCAAACACGCGCTAGGCTCATCTATTAAATACACATCCGCGGCAGCACCCAAACACAAAATTATTAATATTTTCTGCAATTCACCACCCGATAATTCATTCAATTTCCTCGTCTTAATATCCGTAATATTTAACGGCCTAACAACATCAGATATAAAAAGCTCCGAAACATACGATGCCTTAATCCTATCATAGAAAAGTTGCTCCACTGTCGGATACTCCCCATCACCCCCCAAAAATGGAGTAATATCGAAAATCTGCTGTTTATAACTAACGCTCAACCCTAACTCCTCCGCTAAATAATTCAAAAACGTCGTCTTTCCCATCCCGTTCTCCGCTAACACCAACACAATACTCGAACTCGCCGGAAATTTACCCGCCATTACTTCTAACTTAAATCCAGCAAACTCGATCAACCCTTCATCATACGAAGCACTAACATTCGTCACATCCGCCTCCACATCACTCTCAATCTTCCCCAGATCTTTTATGCTATACTCCTCTCCCCTAAAACGCATATTCTCCGCCGGAATATACCCATCAAAATAAATATTTATCGCATCCGCAGTTGAATACGGCATCGCCACACATCCATAAGCACCAGGCTTCCCATACATAATACACACATAATCACTCATATAATCCAACACTGTCAAATCATGCTCAATAACAACCACATAAATATTCGGCCCCGATAACGATCTAATCAACTCTGCAATTCTCAACCTTTGCCTCACATCCAAAAAATTCGTCGCCTCATCAAAAATAAATACGTCCGCCTTCTTCAATATAACCCCCGCACAAACCACCCGCTGCAACTCCCCACCCGACAACGTAACCATTTTCAACTCAGCCAACCCCCCTAACCCTAACATATCCACAACCCTACCAAAAAATACATCATCCATCCCATACTCACTCTCCCCCACCAAATACGCCCAAACACTCGGATTCAACTTCCTAACCTTCAAACTCTTAACCACCCCATCTATATGCTGCGGCTTCATCACAACCTTAAGCTCCCCCTTATACAACCTCTCCATATACTTATGAAGCTCACTCCCTTTAAATTTTCCAATAATCTCAACATCACTTAAAACATCTTCAAAATTCTCAAAATTCGGTTTCAATTTCCCCGCAAGAATCTGCATAACCGTACTCTTCCCAATCCCGTTCTGCCCCAACAAACCAATCACCTGAAACGGCTTCATCACCGGCATCCTGTACAACCTAAACCCATTCACCCCAAACCTGTGCGATATAAAATTCCCAACCTCGCTCGGCACATTCACAATCTTAATCGCCTCAAACGGACACTTCTTCACACAAATACCACACCCCGTACACGTTTGCTCCGAAATCTTCGCATATTTCCTTTTCGCCCCAATATCCTCAATATCCTCCACAATCGTAATACACTCAATATTCTGCAACTCCACCGGACAAAAAGTAATACATTCCTTCTTACATTTATTCGGTTTACATTTTTCCAAATTAACAATAGCAATCCGTTGCCCCTTAATCCCCCTCGTAACCTTAATTTTCTCTTTCCCTTTCCCTTTCCTCCCAGACATATACTAAATCAATACACTATTCTAGAAACACAATAATAAACAAATTCAATTTTTATCTCCCCAAATCAAAAGCAATAATACTGATATTATCATCGCTGATTAACATAATCGCCAAGAAAACAATCAACTCCAGCGTATTCTCCCCTCTCATAACAGCGCTGACAAACTTCGGATAATACAACATCAACTTCGACGCCCACTCCTTATCATACTTCCTAATATCACACTCAACGGCCTTCACCAACCCAGCAAATATCTCCAAAACCTTCTTCACCTTCACCCCTCTCTCCCATTTCGGATCCATCACCACATCTATCTTCCCCTCCCTAACATACTTACTCTTATCAATATCCAAACATGTCCCACGAAACAACTCTTTCACCTCAAACAACGTGTCAAACGGACTAACTAACATCTTAGCCAATTTCTCAGGCATCACCGCCTTGTGATTCTCCAACCCATCACTCGTGAAAACTAATTTCCCCCTCCTCAATTGCTCCCCCGTCAAAACCCATGAATACAACTCCGGCACCCTTATCAACCCCGTCGCATTCTTATCACCAAGCGCACGCAACGGCTGCAACTGCTGTATCCCCGCCTGAATATAAAACGCCCCATCAATCTTCTTAAAAGACATCTTCAACACCTGCCTATAATACTCCCACTCAGGACAATACCTCACCCCATCATAAAATTGCGTCCTCGTAATATACTTCTCCAACTTACAATCCTCCCTAATCCCATGCTTCTTAAACTCCTCCCCCATCATATCCTTCACAACAGCCACTCCACCCCCCACATTCATCACCTCATTCCCCACCACATCAACGATCATCGCCCTCGCATCACCCACAACACCAATATAAATTTTCATATCCTCCCCAACAAAACCAATAACGGCCGTCGTCCCCTCATTAATAATCGCTACATCTAAACAAATCCTCTCCTGTAAAACAACAAACACTTTCGCCAACTTCTCATTCCAATCCTCCCCACCTATCTCATCCAAACATTCAACTAACTTCTCCGCACAAAATTGGGACACAGCCTTCCCAGCATGCCCATCAAATACCCCAAACAACCATCCCTTCCCATACCGAACCCTCACAATAAAATCTTCGCACTCATCCCTAATCCCCTGCTCAACAACACCAATGCCAACAACGCTCTTCTCCTCGTCGCCCATCACTCCTCCCAATAACACCCCCCAATATACGAACTACCACGCAAAATATATAACTCTTCAATTTTTTCCAAACGCAAAAAATTGAATTCTTAACCCTTAACGATTTTAATAATCCCTATCTAAATTATACACACACATGACCAACAAATCTGACTTCGAACCTACTTTCCTGACTCGCAAACCCACCAAAGCCGAATTAAAAAAAGAAGGCCTCATCACCCCCCAACTAAAATTTCAATCCGGAAAAAATACCCAAAAAAAAACTGACCTCGATCTCCGCAAAGTCGAAAACGAAGAAATAAAACTCACCAAAATGCCCCGCGAATTAGCCATATCCATGCAACAAGCCCGCAACTCTAAAAAATTAACACAAGAAAAATTAGCCCAACAATGCGGCCTCTCCAAAGACGTTATCATCAACTACGAAAACTGTAAAGCAATCGTAAAACAACACGAACTAGATAAAATCAACAAAGCACTCGGCACCCACCTTAAAAAACCCAAACAACAAAAACAAGTTACCCCGGACTAATCCTTCTTCCCATATAACACCGCTAACGCCTTCGAACTATCCAACATTTGTTGAAACCTAATACCATTCGTAGAATCCGGATTAATCTTCCCCCACACACTTTTAACTTTATCCACCTGCACCTCAGACAAATATAACGTGAAATCAAAAATCGGAACAATAATTTCCATCTCCGGATAATCCCCATACACCCTCAAATCAATTAACACCCTACATATCTCAACATGTGAATCACATACCGCCTTAATCAATGCCTTATCCCCTCCACAATCTTTATAACTCTCCCTTTGCAACCCAATCGGCCCAAAATTCAACTCCGTCATCCTCAACCTCATCTTATAAACCCCCCTCATCTTCTCATCCCCTGAACAGTCAATAATACTCCCGCTCCTAAACAAATGTCTTCTCACCCACCTCACAATCCGGGCCGCCGCACATTTCCGCCGATCCATCTCCAACAAATCCCCATACTTACTCATCAATTTCTCACCCCTCTTCTTCCTCTCATATTTAACTTTCAATTCCGCCCTATACGCAGCAATATGATCAATCTTACTCATCCGGATAATTCCTCCTTCTCTACACTCCCAAAATTTCCAAACAATTAAAACAATCAATTTTTTTCAAATAAATACAACTATACCACCCCCACCGCCACCAAATCTCCTCCTTCTCCAACACCTTTGAATCATCCTCGCCGCAATAACCTCAACATCCCCCTTCTCACACTCAACATATTTATTCCTAACCTTCTCCATAAACATCCCAAACGGCGTCACCCTAACCACCCTCTCCAACGGAATCCACACCCTCACCATCCCCTTCCCAACCCTAAAAAAATTCAAATCATTCCCCAAACAATTAACCGTCCTAACCCCCTCCGCCAAATCCAATCTCCCAATCCTATTACACGAACAATACAAAACCCTCAACCTATCAAATCTATTCTCAATCACCCTCAAACAATTATCCGATATCCACAAATTCTCCAATCTTAAAAATCTCCCCCTCAAACTAACAATAAAATTATCAGTCAAATTTAAACTCACCAATGTATTCTCCAACCCCTTCGGCAACTCAAACTCACTTAACACATTACTAAACAACTCCAAACTCACCAATCCCTCCGGCAACCCCCTCACAACCTCAATCTCATTCGAATTCATCGACAAATACTCCATCTCCACCCCCTCCTCCCCAAAATCAACCTCCCTAAACCTATTATGACTCAAATTCAACGCCATCATTTTCTTCGGCATCAACACCTCCTTCAACGTACCCAACTCATTATAACTCAAATCCAACTCCACCAAACTCCCCACCTCCCTCACATCAACAAACCCAATCCTATTATTACTCGCCACAACCACCTTCAACCCACCCGGCAACCCCTCCAACCTCCGAATCCTATTATAACTACAAACCAATGTCTCCAAACTACTCGGCAAACATTTCAATTCACTAATATTATTAAACTCACAATTGAAATGCTTAATCTTATTAAACACAACATCCAAGTTCGGATAAACCTCAAAAATAACCCTATCAAAATTCATCCCCGCACATTTCAAAAACAAACACGACGGATTATAATGCCCGATCTCAACTTCTTCATCATAAAACGTAATTTCCTTCGTATCCCCTTCCATGACATAACCTAATTTTATCCATATCTCTTCCATTAAATCTCTTAATTTCAACTTTAATTCGATAAATACAAACTATTCACAGTCACAAAATCCTTCATAACTAACCCCTCTATCTTCGACAAAATAGGAATTGGCGTTATGTCCCCATTTAACTCACAGAGATGAATTAAATCTTTCGCTATGTTGTTGATTTTTATCATGCTTCTGATGAAATTTCCAACATACATCGTTTCGACTCCAGCAGAGAAAACTTTTGATATGTCAGCATCATTCTTCGCCGATGCCCATAAATATGCTGCATCTATAAAATCATACGAGAGTGACCAATATTTATCATCGGAACCTTCAATACCTATAGACTCCTCCAAATATTGATACTGCGCTACAACATCAACCAAATCACTGACATATTCCTTAAGCTTCGGCGTACCAACAACATCATCCAATCCAATCATATCATCAGTCTTCGTCTCATCTATGAAAATCGCTAACAACCCAACGATTTCCTCCGCAGACAAACCAACAAAATACCCTCCCACAATCATCTCAGTCAATACAATAGCATTACATTCATTGATTTGCGCCGCAATAACACCCTTCTTTAAAATTTCTCCCCCCACTCCAATAAACTCCCCCTCCTTCAACAAACAAATCACACCGTTCAACACATCCCCTGCATAACTCTTCCACTTCTTCACATTCCCCTCCATCTCATTAATCCTCTTCACCTTCTCCCTAAAAACACAGTACTCCTCATACTCCCTCCCTACGACCTCCTTCCTCAACTCTTTCAACCTCTTCATCTGCTTCCCCCCCATAACGAATTTCACATTCCCCCCCACCACCATACTCTCCATACCAAACAACTCAACAACCTTCTCACTATACTCACCTTCCACCAAGCCACTTTTCAACCCGTTCAACTCAATCTCAGCCGAATCAATCATTTTCTTCGATTCTAAGCCAAATAATGATTTTCCTAAAAAATCCGATATATTCGTAGCTTCCGACTGAATCACTTTCAGAAAAAACTGATAATCTATCTTCAACTTACTCTCAATCCTTGCTACTTTTCCCAACAACAACTCCCTCAACAATTGATCCTCTGGAAATCCATACACAGGCAAAATTATAACTTCCCCCCTCACATCAATACCACGCCTCCCCGCTCTCCCACTCATTTGCTTATACTCCCCGGCCGTCAAACTCCTCTTCTTCCCCCCACCAGTAAACTTCTCCAACTCCATAAACACAACTGTCCTCGTCGGCATATTCACCCCAACGGCAAACGTCTCCGTCGCAAACAAAACCTTAATCAACCCCAAATGAAATATAATCTCAACAATCTCCTTCAACACCGGCAACAACCCACTATGATGAAACGCAACACCCTTCAACAACAAACCCTTCACAACCTGAAATTGATCTAATTTCATATACTGCTTCTCAAACCTGAACAAATACTTATTAAAAATTTCCCTAATCTTCACAATCTCCTCCCCCTCAACCACCACCTCACTCACCGCTCTCGCATAACTCTCACAATTCTTTTTCGAAAAAGAAAAGAAGATCGCTTGCAATAATTTTTCTTTTTTCAAATACTTAACCAAATCATTAACACCATAAGTCACACCGCCCTTATTCTTCTTCACGAAATCATCGTGCGCCTTACTCGCTTCCATAAATTTCACATGATCGTACACGGTATCAAATATCATATACCGCTTCTCCCCAGCAAAAATATAATGCCGCAACGGAACAACCCTATAAACCGTCGATATCAAATTTATCTTCTTCTGCTTAATCTCCCCAATCCATTGCGCAAATTGCTCCGCCTTATCAATAGTCGCCGAAAGCATAATCAACTGAATATTTCTATCCAACAACACAATAGTCTCCTCCCAAACCTTCCCCCTATCAGCATCATTAATAAAGTGCACCTCATCCATAATAACACAACCCACTTTATCCATAAAATTAGTCGCATCCCCCTTTAAATCCCCCTCCTTTTTCAAACGATACAATGCATTCCGTAAAATTTCTGCTGTCATAATCAAACAATTCCCATCCGGATTAATCTTATTATCACCCGTTAATATCCCCAACCTAACTCCCGAAAACGACGCATATTTTTTACTAAAATCATTATACTTCTCATTCGATAACGATTTAATAGGAGACGTATACACAACATTCTTCCCCCCACGAATAGTATTCGCAATAGCATACTCCGCCAAAGTAGTCTTCCCTGACCCCGTATGCGCCGTAGCCAACAAATTCTCCCCATTCGCAATACACCAAAATCCATGCTTCTGAAATTCATCACATTTATAAGCAAACACCATCGCCGGATCCTTCACTTCCTCGGCAACACCCGTACAAACATTAACATAACTCATTTCATGCAACCAAACTAATTAAATTAAATCCCTAACCATATCAATAATCAATTTTTTTTATTATCTAAGTATAAATTAACTCCAATGAGCGAATTAGATATGAACAAAATATTTAATATATTTGATTATATCGATCATGATATCATAAAAGGCGGCAATATAACCGACGATAATGGTTTATTGCCGGGAATATGGGGCCCCCCAACTTGGGAGTCTCTCCATGCGACGACATTCGGATACCCCGTTTATCCAACTCAAATAGATAAAATTCGTTATAAACTATACTTCAGAGGCTTAGGCTACGTATTACCATGCGGAACGTGTAGAGAATCATATATCCAACTCATCACGACCAACGGAAATACAGCACTCACAGATAACGTATTTGATAACCGCCGATCTCTAACATTTTGGTTATATAATCTCCACAACGCCATAAACGAAAAAATAAACGTAAAACACAACATAACTTACGAAGAAGTAGTAAAAAAATACGAAACAAACAGAGCTACATGCAAAAACCAAAAATGTATCAAAACACCATCAGTAACACAAAAAACTTACAAGTTCGTCTCTAACTAATGCTCTCCTCCCCCGTCCGCCTGATATAATCAGCAACATGAATCACCCTTGCGATATTCCACGGAGTCTTATCAACCGGACACGAAACATTCTCCTTACAATGAGCGTCAATACACGACTTATGAAAACAATGATTACATGCACCCAAAATATTAATTATCTTCAAATTCCCTTTATGCAAATCCTCTAACGATGGTGCCAAAAGATTTTGCCGACACAACGGACATTCGTCATCGATACTCTTCCCAGCCTTCAAACTATATGTCGCTTGAATGTTCAACGATTCAACATTCACACGGTCCATATACTTCCCCTTCCCCTCACCAACTAACGTTGTCTCGGCCATTGTAAATATATAATCTCTTCCATTAAAACACACCATATTCAATCAAAATCAAATTCAATTTTTTTATAACTTGTTAACCAACCCTTCAATACACAAAACCAACTTATCTTTACCTTCGTCAAAACTTTTCAAATTTGCAATCCCTCGTAACTTTGCAATAATTTTCGCCCTATTATCTCCAACAACATTTCCAGTAAACCATGTACACTTCCCAACTCCATCATAATTCCATACAAAACACATATTATATTTCACGAAATTCTTCAATATCGATGCACATTCTTGAACCGTTTCTTTCCCCTCATACCTCACTTGCATCAAATATTTCGCCAACTGATATTGATAATGCGCACTATTCAAATACGCTACATTCCATGTCTCCCCATCACTCACCAACACCCCCTCATAAACATTTTCCAAAATAGCATACGTCTTATAACCACTAACAATTTCAACCGGCAACATATTCGTCACCACACTCAACGTTAACCCGCTCGATTGCGCATGCCCCCCACCACCAAACACCTTAGCAATGCCACTCACATCCGACGCGGTCTTCAACGACCTCAAACTAAAATGAGTCGTCCCATTATGATTATTATGCGAATATATGGCAGCAAAATTAACATTCGCAAAAGCAACCATAATCTTATTCCCCAACTCTGATTTCAACGTCGTCCCATTTAAAATCCCAACAAAATAATACTTCCCCCCGATACGAATAAACTTTATATCAACATGCTTAACTGCATTCGCAATAATACTATTATTCTGCTTCACCATCCCTCTCCCCATCGGAATCACATCATTCTTAATAAACGCATCATCCAATAACTTCTCATACTCCTCAAAAACAAACCCTAACGAATAAATATACGCCGATACCTCATTAGTCGAATCCATCTCTTTCAACCACAAATCATTATCCTGCACATATCGCACCATCAATGGCACATCCCCTTCCCTAAAAAAATATCGCCAACTAATATACGCTCCGCTGTAACCCATATGAAATACTTTGTTCACCACCGGAAGCTCCTTCAAATCCTCCATCGCACTCTTGTGATGATCCAATATCAATACTTTTTTCACACACCCCAGCAATTTCGTCATAACACTCATCGGATAAGAAAAATCAACCACCAACACACATTTATCCTTAATCTCCTCATACGCCGGCGCCCGATCAAATACCCCCCCATAATACACCAATTCCTTCTTCAAACCACCCCTCTCAAAAAACAACTTCCCCGCCATCGCAGCCGTAAACCCATCACTACAACCCCCATGATAAATCACTACATCAACCTCATCCGGCCTCATACAAACATTATCAAAATTAAGTGGCTCCATTCTCTATAACAAGCGCCCATATTTCATAATATCCCTAAAACAAACTTAATTCAACTTTATATTAAAACCCAATAATAAATCGTTATCATCTTACCATCCTTATCAATCCCCTTAAACGTACTACTCCTCTTCTCAACAATCTTAACTCTAAACGATTTGCCTCCCCAACTAAATTCAACCATATCACCAACCTTCAATTTATCCCTCACATCTTCAATACTAATCTTTGTCTCACTCACCCTCACCATCGATATATCTTTCAACAAACACCCCCTATAATTATCCCCCGAAACTTTCAACACAACATTCTTCTTTCCAATCACAACCACAACCCCCTCTTTCCCTTTACACCTCACACGATCCCCCAAATTAAAATTTTTTCTCGCGCTTTCCGTACTCTCATTAAACTTATCAATATCACCCAACAACAAATTATGCCTCACTCTCGTTTGACCAAACATATCGTAAATAATCTTTTTAAAAACCTTCGTATGACCACTCTTCACGTGCTCCTGATTTAACTTATGATCCTTCAATAAATACAAAACCATATGCGTCACCTCATGCTCCATCAGGACAACCAGCACTTCACATACCGAAGTACAATAAATCCCCCCAATCTCGACTTTCTTAACCCCACCACCAAACAAAATATTTCCATCCAAAATCACCCCCGAAATAACTATCTCTAAAATTCTCTTCGTCGGCAAATACCTAAACATCCCCGCCGTCGTCCTCAACTTCCCGCTTACATAAAAATCAACCCCCCAACCCTCCTTCTTACACTCCCCCATAATACTCCCAGCAAAATATAACCCATCAATCATCTCAAAACATTTCAAAACCATCCCATCGGTAACCCTTCCCGCTTTTTGATACACCGGCTCCAACTCCCTCACAATCTCCCTCCTTCTCCCCCCAATAATCTCCTCTGTATTCCGCTCCACCAAATAACGTTCAAAAATAGCCCCCAACGCCATCACCACCTAAAATTACGCCCCAAAATAAAAATTGAATTCAAAATAATTTAATCACTCAAATATAATTATCTACACCAATTAAAACTAAATGCCTTACGATATCGAAACACTTGTAGAAAGATTCCATACCCTATTCCTAGTTACAACGGGGGGTAAAAAAGTAGGCAAATCAAAAGCCGTCATCAAAACACCGGATATTCAAATCCAAAACAGAAAAATGCAAATCAACAACTTCACAGCAGTATGCGCTAGCATACATCGCGATCCCGAACACCTATCAACATTCATGGCAAGCGAACTACAAAAAGAAACGTCAATTTCCGCCAACGGAACGCTCGTAATCCACGGCACATATAAAAAATCAGACATCGAAGGAAAAATCATTAAATACGTATTAGAATTCGTTCAATGTAAAATGTGCAAGCAGCACGATACAAAAATAGAAAAAGAGAATAGAATAACGTATATTAATTGCAATAAGTGCTTTTCGAGAAATGCGTTATAATTTATCTAATGCAGCCTTTAGTTGAGTGTATACGGATAGGTATGCCGCTTTCATGGTTGCGGGTGCATCTGCAATCCATTTTTCGCAAATGGTGCAGATTTTAGATTTTTTTATTTTAAAATGTGCGGTGATAACATCTGAGAATTGCGGATATGCCTTTGGATTCTTGATCAAATCTAACATTGCGTGCTGCATCGTGTAGAGCCTAATATTATTATTATATTTCTTACTTTGCTCCGTTCCTGTCGAACCAGCATAGTGCCTCTCATAACCAGGTTCATTAAAAAAGGGCTGTTCGATTAAAATCTGTGATTGAACAGACTTATATATTTGTGAAAGTGTAGAAATCTCCGGATTCCACGATTCACCGCCCTTATCACCTTCCCATGTCCCCAAAATTGACAAACAAACTTTCCCACTATCGTACAAATTCGGATTCATCCTCTTCCCACCAGTATTCAAAAACCATACCGAAGGCGCCTGACTCGGAAACCCCGAATGTAAATACGTATCAAACAAGAAGCACCCAGACTCATACGGCGTATTAACCGGCCCCGTCATCAAAGTCCTAATAGCACTCTGATAATTCGTATCCGGCCGAGCAACAATAATCGCATCATACGTAATGGGCAACGTTCTAAACAACAAAATTTCATCCCTAATTCTCTTCACCACCGACGCCACAGACTTCACTCCTTTATCCACATTCAATTGCCCCTGATAATAAAACCCCGCACCCACCACTTTATAATCCTTCTCACAATCCCTTAAGTCACACATCACTTTCACATACACATCCGCCTCTGTCTTCTGCTTCGTCTCCTCCTCCTTCTTCTTCTCCCGCTTTATCCTATGCTCCAAAACATAATTATCAAAACATGGCTTAATCATCGAAAACAAATTCAAAATCGTATTAATCAATTCATCTTCTCCTCCCTCACCTGGGTTCACCGCATATAATCTTTTCGCAGCCAAACACATCTTATCCAATTCCACAAAAATATCAAATAACGACTTCTCCCCAGGTTTCGCATCCGGAACATTATCAAACAAATGAATAGCATCCTCATTCGCTAAATTACTTAACAACGTAAATAACATATTATATAACGATATATGCTTCCGAATTTCTAGCAAAGTCGTTTCAGATAGCAACGATTTTATATATTTCATTAATACCGAATATTGTAGCGCATTATAGATTTGTCGCGGAGTTTTCGTATCTTGAATTTCTAAAACTATTTTGCTTAGAATAGCTTGCGCATGCTTATCTCTCTCCGCGAGCGATTTAAGATACGACTCAATGTCCCAAGCTGCAGTCCCACCATGACCATAACCCGTTCCACTTTTCCAAACAGTATCCTTCGCTACTTTCACCCCAATACCACCACCAGTACGCTTCGGCTCCTTCTTCCCCCCACTAAAAATCTTCACATAAACCTCATCATCAATATCATCCACATTACCAATATCAACAAAGGACGCAAGGTCTAACAAATGCGTCTCGATCGGCAAAAACGAACCAACCGGAAATTTCTCCCTATCATTCATATCAGTATCCACGCAAACATTCGCGTGCTTCTCAAGCAAATAACGCAACTTATTAACTATAAAACTCATATTCCTACTCGGCACCCAATAATCCAATTGAATCATTTTCGTATTAGCAATCTGATGCATTAAAGAATTAACCAACCTCGGCCTCAAAACTTTCACAACAGGCGGATAATTAGGATACATACTATCATGAAAAATAATATCTACCTCAATATAATCATATCCAAATTTCTTTTCCAACTCCCCCAACCCCGCAGTCAATTCCTTCCTCACAAAATTATTAAACTTAATTTTCCATTTATAAATATTATTATCAATAATAGCAACTTTATACCCAGATCGCGGATTCCGACTATTTTCCCACAACTTCATAAACTCCGAAATAATAATTTTACCAACAACAGCTTGACCAAATAATTGTGCCTTATGCTGTCCGCCGCTGGCCCCAGCCATATTAATCAGCGATTCCATTTCCTTAGTCTTCTTGTATTTCTCAAAATCAAATCCCAAATCCCTATCAACAATAATATCTCCCTCCTTATGATCCACGACCACCACATCGGCAGCTCCAACCGTACCGGCAATCTGCTTCGCCAACACATTCAATAATTTACTCACCGTCGGTTTCTTCTCCAAACAATAAATATTCACATCATCTATCCACTTATACTGCTTCCCCCTCGATTCAACAACATACGCATCTTTCTCAGATTTGGGACACGTCACAACAATAGCAACTTTATCAAAAACTAAAACCACCCTTTCTTTATCTTTATCATCCCCCGCAACAAACGAATCGATTAACTTTTTCTTACTATTCCAAACCTTACACTCTGCAATAAAAGCATCGACGACCATATTCTTATTCCTACTTAAAATTAATCTAAATCTATCCAATCAATATTAATATCAATTTTTTTTATAAGTTTAATATACTTAATGAGGAAACCTGGATTGATTTATGCAGATCCTAAAGTGATTTACAAATTGTACAAAATGATCTACGCTGTTAAAAGAGTTCTCGAAATATATGAGATTAATTATTGGATGGAAGGCGGAACGCTTTTAGGCGCAGTGAGACATCAGGGAATAATACCCTGGGATGAAGATGCAGATTTCCAAATATTTGATACCGATGAACATAAAATTCAGAATATCTACGAACCGTTAGATAGATTGGGATATACCATGCAACATACATGGTGGGGATATAAAATATTTCCAAAAGATGGCGCCCCAATAAAAGGATTTTGTTGGAAATTTCCCGGCTTAGACATTTTTGTCGTCGAAGTAATAAAAACGTCTAACGAAACTGAATATACAATCCAATATAAATATCCAGAAGCAAAAAAACATTTCGGAAAATGTACCCATCCATTAAAAGATCTATACCCACTGAAAGACTATAAATTCGGAGCATACACTCTCAAAGGCCCCCGATCCCCCTATCAATATTTAGATAACTGTTACGATTCCGATTGGAATACCGTCGCTTATATGCAATTTGATCACGAGCACGAGAAAAAATATAAAAAGATAAGAATAACTTTAACAGACGATGATCGAGTTCCAGCGAGACCTTTTTTCATACCACATAAATGACAGCTATTATGAATATCAAAAAAATAAACGTATTGTAATCAAAGTATGACCCCCTAACTAATTTTTGTGCTTCCAAATCAATGTCTATCATATGACAATTCTTACAATTCAAATTTTGCATCGTTGTTTGAAACACATTATGCCCAACCAATCGATCCCTCCCCCCATACCCATAAAGCCTCAACAAATTTGCCTTCATCAAAATAGAAATCTGAAAATCTATCTGATACTTTATCGGAAAAAGATTCTCAATCAAAATTTCCGCCGCCCTCTTAGTCACAAAATATCCATACAACCCTGTAAACCGCCCAACTTCAAATGTTCCCTTGCACACCTCCCTCCTACCATCATAATACGTACCATCCAAAAGATAAACATCCGTATCTCTCGGCATACACAATTTCTTCACCCTATCCCAAAATTTTTTCCTACTCAACTCAATAATCATATCATCTTCAAAAATCAAAGCATTTGAATCCATATTATCCAATATTTTTTTATACGTTTTCAAATGACTTAAATAACACCCAACCGAACCATAAGTTAACCCCCCAAAAAATTGTCTCCTCCCAGCTTTATTATCATTTTCCAAAATCTCATATGATTCCCGCTCAATTAAAAAACGAAATTTTTCTACTTCATTTCTCGTATCAATTCCTGCGATCCTTGTCACATTTGTAAACCCCAACTTCTTCAAAGTCTGCACGACATTTTTTCTTCGAGCAACGCTCACATCCAAATTGATATAATATACTGGGGTATTAATATTTATCATCTTCACGCTACAATTAATAAATAAAAAATTTTATAACATATAGAAAATTTCATAATGTCGAGTTTGAACGGGAAAAATTAATTTCAATTTTTAATTTTTTTCTTAATATATATTATTATAATTAAACATGTCAAATCGCAATTTTCGCGAAGATGATGATGATGATCGTGATGAAGGTGCAGACCAAGATGGAGGTGCGAAACGTAGAAGATCGAGACGAGTTGGTCGTCCCCGGAAACGTTCGGTTTCACGAACGAGGCGATCACGATCGGTATCCCGTACCAGACTTGCGGCAATGCCTGGCGGCGCCAGACGAAGACGCAGTCAGAGTCGTTCAAGACGAGCCAGCCGACGCCAAGCTCGCGATGCTGCCGGTAAATTCATCGCCCGTAAGGTCAGTCGCAGTCGTCGCAGCCGAAAATAATTAAAATTTAATATTACAAATATTAGTTAATCTTGTAATATTTATTCCTTTTTTCTCCATGAACTAATTTTATCGCTGGCTGATTTAAAAAATCCCTTTGATGTCTTAACAGCAAAATTTCCTGCCGCAGTCGGTAATTGCGATATAGCTGGATTTTTCATTGAAAATTGTTTCCAAAATTCCGTTAACGTATCCACAACGTTCGTCGATCCCTTTGAGATCAGCTTTAGAATCTCGATGTTAACATTACTACAACAGAAAGGAGCAATGAGTTTGTTCATTATTAGCCATGTCGTCAAATACCTAGTAGGACTTGGCATTGATTTATTATGCGCAGCTTCTGTTGCCGTCCAATCTGCCATACTCAAAGACTCAGACTCGCCCCCCACCGCAGACAACGTCCTCACAAAGAAATCGCAGAAATACATATAACAACAAAATCTCATTACCGTGAACAAGCCAGAAAAAAAAAATCCACTAAAGATCCAATTTAATCCAACAAAAAGCATATCACACAACAACGACCCCGCATAAATCATCCAGTTGTTCCCCAAAATAATAAATTGTTCCATGCATTCATTTAACCCCTTCCTATCTAGCCGCTCAATATAACTCGTAAGCGATTGCCCAACTTCGTTCGTATCTTTAACGCCCGCCGCAGCCGCTCCCCCCGGTTGTACGGCGTCCTCAGCTTTCACCCCAAATCTCACATAAACATTCCTAATAGCCTTCGCAGTCATATACATTAACCCAAACATATATAATTTCGAAATAATCGCCAAATCCGCCCATCCAAACATCACTGCGCAAAAACAAAACAAACTCATCGACAAATCACAAATCTTCTTATTCTGCCCATAAAACTCCCTCGCCTTACCAAAATAAAATTTCGCCTTCTTGATCGCAGTCTCATAATTAAATTTCTCACCCGCAACGCTTTCACTACTAATCTTCGAATCAGACATTACGATGGCACAACTAATAAATCAAACTAACCATTTCCTGAACAACTTAAGCTTTATTAAATTCAACTTTTTTTTCCGCTTTCGCTCTAATTATATTCTCCGGCACAACACCGCTCTTAACCAACCTATCCAAATACCACAGCCTATCCCCCAACAAATTCACTCTCATAATAGACGTTAAATTCAACTTCATCCCCCACTCATTTTCAAAATACTTCAACAACACTTCCTTCCTACACACCAAGGCATCATCATACATCATCTCATCCGGCACCATCCCTCTATCCCTAATCATCGCCACAATTCCCTCCTCATTATTCACCCCAAACGAATTAATCGCCCTCCTGATATCCCAATTGATCCCAAACCCCCCGCACATCTGCCTAACATATTCATCCGGATATAACGAATACCTATGACACAGCCTATACAAATCAAGACCCGGCTCAAATCCATAATTCTCAAAAAGCTTATCAATAAACAAGCCCTTCCCCATCGCTAACTCAATAGTTTTCAAATTCACCGGCAAACCATTCGCCAACAACAAATCAAACAATACTTTCGCCCCCAAAGGAATCACCTCCAAACACTCAATACTCCCCAACGCTTTCATCCCAAAAAACACAACCACCATCTCCACACTCCCTGACGCACAAGCGTTAATCAAACACCTATTAGTAAACTTATTCAATCTCTTCATCAACACATCAAACATCAACCTATCCGACACCAAACAAGCCCTCTCAAGCAATTCCAACTCCACTTTATCATTTATACTCCCCCCCTCCATCAAAAAAAGATTAATAACCATCCTATACTTCTCAATCAACTCCGCAAGCGTCGCACTCCCACTAACATACCCCAACTGCCTATACCCATACCCCCTCATATCACTCCCAATACACGTTACCATCGGCATTAACGCCCCCACATCTATCCCAATACAATACTTCTTACACTTCTTCAACATATACACAATATTACTCATCCTCGTAAAATGATGAATCTGACTCCCAAATAAAAACGATAAATCCCCCAAATTCCTCACATAACACAACCTAAACAATTCATCCACATAATCCCCAATCTTTTCAAAATACATGTAACTACACACACTCACCAATAACTCTAATCCAGGCGCCAATCCAAACATCACAAATTTCTCAATAATTCTACTCAACTTATTAACCCCATCAATCTTAACCGGAAACGAACACAACTCACCAAATTTCGACACAACAATACCAACGCTCTCCATCGTCGGCACCACCTTAAATTTCTTCAAATATTCCTCAATCCTCTCATAACTAATCTCCTTCATCCCGCATATAGCATGAAAATCAGCAATACTTGACTCATTCTTATTCATAATAATATCCACCCCTTGCCTATACCCCATTTTCACCAACATCCCCCAAATAACTTTAGACGGCTCATATTTCTGCAATATCAAATTATCAATCCAAACAAAAGTCCTATCATCTATCTCCTTCGCACTAAAACACGTCAAAATCCCCTTAATTTGCAAATCACTCAACAAATGATTTTTCGCCAACGTATTCAACCCCTCAATATTCTTATTATTCTTCCCAATTATCGATTTCGTTTTCCCCTTCGTCATTTTCTTAACCAACTGCTCAATATTGCCCACCGACAAATGCTCTCCCTTCTCCTCAATCATTTTTATAACCCTCACACAATCCTGAGCAAAACTACTATTCCAAGGCGAATAATACCCATTCACAATATCCTCAACCGAATTAACAATCTGATGCCCATACATTCCCTATACACACACATCACACAAGCCACAAACACAAACAATTTATAAATCAATTTTTAAATATACAATTCCCTACGAAATTATCGAAATCCATGAAATTTATATACTTATCGACTTCCAACCCACTTATCTTATTAATTTGCTCATCAATCTTAATCAAGAATTTATCCTCTTTGTCGAACAAATCGTTCCTATTTATGTATTCTAATAATTTCTGTTTAATATCGACGAATACCATTTTGCCCTTTTTTTTATTAGTCAACAGCGTTGAGAGATGATCATTTAATTGGTACGTTTCTTTTAGTTTTATTTCTTGTTGTGGTTTCGTTATTTTTAGTATTTTTGTCATCGGCGCCTGTACTGCCGGTTCGACATTTTTGGGCTTCTTTCCTTTCACGATAATTTTCCCTTTCTTTTTAGATATCGGCGGCTCCGGCTCGGGTTCGGGCTCGGGTTCGGGCTCCGGCTCGGGCTCAGCCTCCTGGGCCTCCTGCTCCTCCTCATCCTCCTCCTCATCAGAATATTCGCTCCCATCTTCTGAACCCTCATCTCCTACGACTACAACTCCCTTCTCCATATACAAATTCAACAGAAACGATAAAGTCTTATTCCCAATACTATCAACACAATTCTTAATACACCCTATATCCGGCGTTACACCCTGATCAACCAAAAATCTAATAGCTGCCAAATTACTCCTATTCTTACACGCGGCTTGCAAACACGCGACATCCGGCTTCAAACCATCCTTAACAAATCCCTTAATAGCACTCAAATTTCCAGATTTCTTACAAGCTTGCTCCAAACACTTGACATTCGGCTTAATATCCGGCAATTTATACGGATAAAAATTCAACTCCGCGCACAATTCTAAAAATTTATCATCAAATTTAATCTCAAACATTTCCACATTCTTAACCTTAATCATATTCTTCGTCGCCAATATAATATCAGCATAATCAGGTTTATACCCATACGAAACCAACAGATCTATCAAATTATTAATATCCTCCTGCTGATCCTTCGCATACCTACTATTCCTCCGGTGATTATAATACGGATTCCCCCCGTAGCCATACCCCAACGAATAATCTGTCACTAAAATCTTGAACATCTCTTTATTCGGATTAATCTTCAAATCTAAAAATAGCTTCATTAATTCGTAATTTTTTGCCTGACATGCTTTTTCTAACAACTTGTTATCAATATTAAACGTACCCCCCAGCATTAACCTTTTCACTAGCGTTACATTTTTCAAAGTAATTGCTGAATCTAACGTTTTAATAGTTGGCACTACTTTTCGATTCAATAAATTTATCACAGTCGCTTCCATATTATTCGCCGCAGCCTTTTCTAAATGATCCGCTCCAACATTAGTATTTTCATATTTACTCAACAACTCACATATCTCATCCTTCTTCAAAGCGATCGCTTGTGAAAGAATTACCTTATTAATCTCATATTGATAACCAATCAACGCCCTAATCGCGTCGACACAATTAGAACTAACCAACAAAGTGATGCTCGATACTGTCGGACAACTAAACGACATCAACGCTTCCAACCCTTTTATGTAATTCTCCGACTTCGACAAACATTTTTTCTGCGAATAATAATAATCATCGCTGCCAACAGACAAAAATGAAATATATGTATCCAATATATCCGGCGGAAATAAATGCCCTTCGTCGATATTACTTAAAATACTCTCCTGTATCCCTTTACAAGTAGCATGCCCTGGGGAACACTTTTTAAACAGTTTTTGTCTAACATCTATTACGTGCGGATCCGTCATTCTATAATTTATTAAGTTATAATAATAACACTTTAGCTATATTATAAATAAAATTCAATTTTTTAGGCTAATGGAACAATAGCGGGAAATAAGATGACATCTTTAATGTTTGATCTGTTTGATAATAACATTGCAAGCCGATCTATACCCAGACCAAAGCCCCCCGTTGGACCCATTCCATATTCCAACGCCTTGATATAATCATGATCGACATCACGCGGAGTCTCCTTATCACCCAAATTACGATCCTTCATTTGATTCTCAAAAGCAGTTTTCTGAATACCCGGATCATTCAATTCGGTATACGCATTCGCAAATTCCATACCGCAAACAAACAACTCAAATCTTTCAGTCAACTGAGAATTATCACGATGTGGTTTCGCCAATGGAGACATAACTCTCGGATGATTCATAATAAACGTCGGATTAATACATTTCGGTTCAATAAAATGCCCCACCAACTTATCGATCATCTTCGCGATTGTACCCTTCCCCTCCTCACAAGAAATCCCATATTTCTTGCATTCTGCGGTCAACATCACTTTCATCTCCTCGCTCACGTAATCAACCGGAAACTTAACCTTCAACTCCCGTTCCAACTCGGTCATCAAATCAATTCTCTTCCACTCACTGAAATCAACAACAATTTCCTTCCCTTCCCGCATCCCATACTTCAACATCAAATCACCACAACACCTAACCAACTTCTTCACCATATCCTCACACATGCCCATCAACATATAATAATCCGCACCAACCATGTAAAACTCCAAACTCGTAAATTCTGGATTATGTTTATACGTAATACATTCATTCCGAAATTGCTGGCCGATCTCATAAACCCTTTCAAATCCCCCTACAATCAATTGCTTCAAATATAATTCCGGAGCAATCCTTAAAAATAACGGAATCTTCAAATCATTATGAAACGTCTCAAAAGGCTGAGCAGCAGCACCACCAACCTTACTGGATAAAATAGGTGTTGTTACCTCAATGAAATTCAAAGCATTCAAATAATCCCTAATCTCCTTCAATATCTTCGCCCTAACAATAAAAGGATACCTCGAACTTTGATTAACTATCAAATCTAAATAACGTTGCCTCTGTCTAACGTCAGTATCCAATATACCAGAAAAGGAACTGGGAATATCATGCAGGCATGGTGCTAGGCGCTCAATTTTTGTCACAAACAAAGATAACTCCCCGCTTCTCGACCGCCCCGGATATCCAATCGCCCCTACTATGTCCCCCTTCCGAATCCCACTGTTCACCTCCCCAAACAATTTCATATCATGATAAAACATCATGTTCACCAAAAATTGCAAAACAAATCCATCCCCTGTAACAGTCATAAAAATTAATTTCTTCCCCGCATTCCTAATCAAACTCACTCTCCCCATAACACGCTCAATTTTATCCCTCAAATAACTATCATTATCAATCACACTCTTCCCATACACCTCAATAAATTTCTGAATCTGCAATGTTGTATAAAAAACATTTGGATATAGCTCGCTCATTCTTTAATTAGATATGTATCACAATGCATATCTAATAACTAATTATTTCAAACTTTTTTTACGCGTAAACTGCCTTCGTGGCGATTTCTTTTCGGCACTGCGGACAATTCGCTAACTTCGTAGAACATGCTATGCAACATTTATGCCAACACGGACTAAAAACAATCTTATTCCTATTCGAATAACAAATCGCACAACAATCCAACGTATCCGTGGCAACCACATCATGATGCTTCATCAACATCTCATAATGATCAGTCCTCGGCACAATCATCTCATCCGACCCTTCCATATTCACCTGAAAAAACTTCGACTTCTTAATCCTAACATACGAAGAAATCTGCTTCTCCAACGCTAACCTAACGCACCCCCTCTTCGTAATCAAATCCGTATCCCTCAACAATTTCTCACTCCCATATTTCGAATCTAACAAAAGGCTAACTACCTTAGGTTGATACACAATGCCCACCTTCAACACATTAAAATTAATCACCTCTTTCTCATCCAACGCATTAACATAAACATTCTCCACATACTCTTGCAAATTCAAACTACTACCTATCAATTCCTTAAAACTATCACTATTATACCTCGCTGCAATCTGCAAAAAGTTACTGACACATAAAACCCCCCCATAATCAATAACATCAACGCACTTTCTCAAATTAACTCTATCTCGCAACAGCCTGATGACCGAATGATTATATCTACACCCAATCACAAAACATCTCTCCAATATTCCATCCCCTCCTAACTCCTCTATTTTATAGATCCCGAGCAACCCCTCCAGAAACTTCTCATTATACCTCGCCGCAAATGTCACCACACTATCACCATTAAAATCTCTCCACAACAAATACTCCCCCACACTCCTAATATCCACAAACTCTCTCAAATCATTAAAACCAACATACCTCACCAAATACATCAACGTCGTACATCTACTAAAATCATATTGCACCAACAAATCCCTCCCAATCCACCTCCCAACCACCAACAACAACTCAATTATCTCCCTCTGTAAAACACAAAATTTCATCACCAAATTCCTCCCCAACATATCCTGATTAACCAACCATTTACTCAAATCAATCTTACTCCCAATAAAAATATCTAACACATCCGCCAAATCATCATAATATCCATTCTCAACAAGGTAATCCAAAAAAGTCTTCCCATTCACATCAACATACCTAACCCCCCCGCCAAAAACCCCCCGCACATCCAATTTACTAACAAAATACTTAACAAGCGACGGATGCATCGAACAATGATGTAACATATTTCTCCCCTGAAACTCACAATTCCCAACCAACAATTTCTCGCTCCTACCCCCGTCCACAAACAAATCAACAATCTCCTTCAAATACCCAGGGCTACTCACCCTAAAAACAAACCTACAATTATCTCTCTCCAATATTTCCATCGTAATCAACTTATGCTCAAACATAGCCTTAAGCCCCACGGCAGAATCAATCAACGAATCCATAATCTTCGGATTCCTACTCATCTCATCAAAAACATCCCTTGTTAACAAATCTTCCAACATATCCGACCCTCCTGCCAAACATTGTTCAACGCACTCCAATAAAATCATCTTCCCCCCTTCCAAAAAAATACCCGGCATAGACCCCATCAAATATTTAATACACTTCTTATTATTCTCAAAACACATTCTCTTAATCAACGGCGATACCATCCCACCACTAATCATCCCCTCATCAACCAATCTACCAAACAAATTCGAATCAACCTCAATAATAACATACAATAACGATTTCCCCCCACACC
>Ga0206990_1046_pt1 | contig 30972 bp, 22 predicted proteins | sample Alteio_BWMinCont_8_FD_153283 | JGI IMG/M metagenome (GOLD analysis project Ga0206990, IMG submission 153283) | Enriched cells from forest soil in Barre Woods Harvard Forest LTER site, Petersham, Massachusetts, United States -... | ecosystem: Environmental > Terrestrial > Soil > Temperate forest >... | reverse complement strand
CTGCAAGGTGTGGCCGAAGCCAAGGTAAAGGGGCGTGTGCATGAAATGATAAAGGTCTGCGGCCTAGGCGGGGAAAAGCATAAACTCATTGGTGAATTATCAAAAGGTTACCGCCAGCGGGTTGGACTGGCACAGGCTATGGTCCACGATCCGCAAGTGCTTATATTAGATGAGCCTACCAGCGGATTAGACCCGAACCAGATCATTGAAATACGTAAGCTTATCAAGGATATAGGCAAACAAAAAACTGTTATCCTTAGTACTCATATATTACCTGAAGTGGAAGCCACCTGCGACCGCATCCTCATTATTAACAAAGGACATATTGTAGCCGATGGCACCCCTGAAAACCTTCGCCAGCAAGCTAAAGGAAGGGAAGTGATACGCGTTAAAATTGAAGACGGCAAAGAAGAAGATATCCTGGCTGCTCTTAAATCAGTTTCCTCGGTAATGGCTGTAGAGCCTATTTCCGGCAGGGAAAATACATTTGAAGTGCAAGCTGATAAATTCGCCGCTCCCAAGCGCGATATTTTTAAAATGTGCGTAAACAAAGGCTGGGCACTCACTGAAATGGTTCCTTTTGAAACCAGCCTCGAAGATATTTTCCACGATTTAACTATAAATTAGAAATGAAAAGTGCTGCTTTTATAATTGCAAAAAAAGAACTGCGGATGTTTTTCGATTCGCTGGTAGCCTATATATTGCTTATAGCCTTCCTCGGATTCAGCGGCTTCTTCACCTGGTTCTACGGCTCCGATATTTTCCTTACCAAACAGGCCAGCCTGCAATCTTTTTTCCTAACCGCTTACTGGACCCTGTTCTTCTTCATCCCCGCCCTCACTATGCGCTCGCTGGCAGAAGAAAACAAAACCGGCACCATTGAACTGCTGCTCACCAAACCCGTTACCAACTGGCAAGTGCTCTGGGGTAAATTTTTGGCTTGCCTTATGCTAATCCTTATTGCATTGCTCCTCACCCTGCCCTACTATATCACCATTATCAACCTGGGCAAGGTAGACAGCGGAGTAGTGTTTTGCGGTTATTTCGGGCTTTTGCTTATGAGCGCAGCTTACATCAGCATTGGCATTTTTGCCAGCAGCATCACCAGCAACCAGGTAGTGGCATTTCTCGTAGCGCTTTTCCTGGGCATCTTCTTCCACTTTATTTTTGGCATGCTCGGAAGCGGGCTTCCCGGAACAACAGGGGAAATAGTAAATTACCTGGGCATGCAATCGCACTTCGACGGCATGTCACGCGGGCTTATTGACAGCCGCGACCTGATCTATTTTGGAAGCATCCTTTTCCTGGGGTTGACAATGGCAGTAATTATAGAGACCTCTGGGATTTCAATGAAAATCACGATTCAAATGGAGCCGAGCCTATAGGGAACTTAATACTATCGGGAGGCAAACTATATGGTATGACTTCTGATGGAGGGATGAACGATTGGGGAAATATTTTCAGTATAGATACCAATGGCAGCGGATATAAAAACCTATGGAATTTCAATCAAGCCAATAATTCAAACGGAGCCGAGCCCGAGGGGGACTTAATACTATCGGGGGACAAACTATATGGGATGACAACTGGTGGAGGGATAAACGATTGGGGAAATATTTTCAGTATAGACACCAATGGGAACGGGTATAAAAATCTTTGGAATTTCAATTATGCCCACGATTCAAACGGAGGCGTCCCTTATGGGGCCCTAACACTATTGGGAGGCAAACTATATGGAATGACTTATATAGGGGGGATATACAGTGACGGAAATATTTTCCGCATAGATACGAACGGCAGCAGATATAAAGACTTGTGGGATTTCCATAGTGCCAATGACTCAAACGGAGCCAATCCTTTTGGTTCATTAATATTATCGGGAGGCAAACTATACGGGATGACAACCAGGGGAGGCATAAATGATGATGGAAATATTTTCAGAATAGATACTAATGGCAATGGTTATAAAGACCTATGGAATTTCAATCAAGCCCATAATTCAAACGGAGCCCTTCCTACAGCTGACTTAACATTATCGGGAGGCAAATTCTACGGGATGACATCGTCTGGAGGGATAAATGATAGCGGCAATATTTTCAGTATAGACACCAATGGCAGCGGATATGCCGACTTGCATGATTTTAACGGAATAAACGGTGAACAACCCATAGGCTCATTAATAATATCGGGAAGCGTGTTATATGGAATGACAGAATTTAGCGGAACAAAAGGCGATGGAGTTATTTTTAGTTTAAAAGAACCCGGATTAGGAATTAATGATATACCCCCAACAACCGCCTCTATAAATGTATATCCGAACCCTTCCAATGGCGTTTTCACCATTGAAATTAGGAATTATCAATTAGGAATTACGAATAGGCTGGAAGTGTATAATATTTTGGGAGAGAAGGTATATTCCCAACATTCTACTGTTAATTATCCATTGTCAATTGACTTGTCTTTGCAACCAAACGGTGTGTATCTTTGCAGGGTAATTGGAGAAAACAATGAACTAATAGAGGAAAGCAAACTAATAATTGAAAAATAAACACCCAACCAACAGGAACCTTGTTTCGTATATGTATATTGTAAAAAAACCTTAATTCTTTCCGTATGAAAAAAGCACTACTTACGTTAGCTATCTGTACTTCTCTCTTCTCTGTGAGCAAGGCACAGTATACCGACATGCACAATTTCAATCTTACCAACGGAGGATATCCTTATGCCTCGTTGGTGTATTCAGCAGGCCTGTTGTATGGAACCAGCTATTTCGGAGGCCCCAATAACGTGGGTTGTATTTTTTCAATTGATACCTCCGGCAGTGCGTATGGAGTTATACATAACTTCAACGACACACTTGGCGCCTATCCCCAGGGCACTTTATTACTAATAGGCAATAAGCTCTATGGCATGACTCCCAAAGGAGGCGCGCATGACAGCGGATGTATCTTCTCCGTTTTTATAAACGGCAGCGGATATAAGGACCTGTATAATTTCAATGGCACTAAGGGCTGTAATCCTTACGGAGCAGTGATACTTTCTCCCCAGGGCAAATTATATGGAATGGCTTATGCAGGCGGAACAAGCAACTTTGGGGTTGTTTTTACCATTGATACCACAGGGAATAATTATAAGGTAATACTTAATTTTACCGGTGCAAACGGAAAGTGGCCCTTCGGAGACCTGATCCTTCACGGAAATGTGTTATATGGAATGGCAGAAGAGGGCGGCGGTGGTAATTCAGGTTGTATTTTTGCCGTTGATACCGACGGAACCAATTATAGGGATCTGCACGATTGCAGTTTCGCCCAGGGCTGGTTTCCGCACGCTAACCTGATATTAGCCGGAGCTACTTTGTTTGGCATGACTCCATCAGGCGGATCGCAGGATAGCGGCTGTGTTTTTTCTATAGATACAGATGGGAACCGGTACAATATCCTGCTTAATTTCAGCGGCCCGAACGGATATGCTCCTTTTGGCTCCTTAGTGCTTTATGGTGATATACTATATGGAATGACCTCCCAGGGAGGCACACATGATTCAGGCTGTATATTCCGCCTTGATACACTTGGCAATGGTTATCATAACTTTTGGAATTTTACCACCAACAGGGGCGTATCACCCCAGGGTAATCTGATTCGCATAGGCGATAAATTATACGGTTTGGCAGAAGCAGGCGGAGGCGGTAAAGGAGTTGTTTTTAAATTTGACACTACGCTTACTACTTCCATCAATGATATACGGGAAGCCACCGGTTCAATAAATGTGTATCCGAATCCGAGCAATGGTGTTTTCACCATTGGAATTAGGAACGGCGGAGCCCTCACGAGTTCAAATAATACAAATAGCCCCTCGAGTAATTACGAATTAGGAATTACGAATAGTGTTGAGGTATATAATGTGCTTGGCGAAAAAGTGTATTCCCAACTTTCAACTTCTAATTCACATCTTCTAATTGATTTATCTTCTCAATCCAACGGAGTTTATCTTTACAGGGTAGTTGGAAATAGCGGAGAATTAATAGGAGAGGGGAAATTGCTAATTCAAAAATAGAAACGTATCAGCATGAAAAAAATACTTGTATTTATATTCTTCATTCTCAGTTCTTCACTTTTCACTGTATGTGAGGCGCAAGATGTTCTTATGTTGAGCTTTAATGGGGCTAACGGTAAAAATCCTTTCGGCTCATTGATCCTTTCGGGCAATAAGTTTTATGGAATGACAAAAGAGGGCGGTGCCAATAATGGCGGGAATGTTTTCAGTATAGATACCAATGGAACGAATTATGCTGACCTCTGGGATTTTCAATACGGAATGACTACAAACGGCGCATATCCTTACGGTTCGTTGATCATAGAAGGAAATAAATTATATGGCATGACGGAAGCCGGTGGAGCAAATGCCGGTGGAATTATTTTCAGCCTCGATACCGCCGGGGGGGCAGGAGCATTTAAAGACCTGCTTGATTTTGCTGGGGTATCAAACCCGAAAGGCTCATTTCCGTATGGCGACTTAACTCCATCGGGAGGAGTATTATATGGGATAACAGAATATGGAGGGGCAAATAACGATGGCGAAATTTTCTCCATTGATACGGACGCAACCGGTTTCAGAGACTTGTACGATTTTAATGGTGGAAACGGTTTAAACCCTATCGGCTCAATGATACTTGTAGGTAATAAATTGTATGGAATGACGCTCGGCGGAGGAGCAAACGGCGACGGGGATATTTTTTCTATCGATACCAGTGGAAATATATTCAAAGACTTGTTTGACTTTAACGGAATCAACGGTTCAGCACCACGGGGCTCCTTAACTTTTGTTCAGGGCCTTTTATACGGAATGACATATACCGGGGGAGCTGGTAACGACGGTAATATTTTTTCTATTGATACCAATGGAACAGGATTCAAGGACCGGTTTGATTTTAACGGAATAAACGGCAAAGAGCCCTGGGGCGACCTGATCGTTTCAGGCAGTAAGCTATTTGGAATGGCAGAGTATGGTGCAGCAAACGGCTATGGTAATATTTTCTCCATAGATACGAACGGAAGCGGATTTAGGGATATGTTAGATTTTAATAATATTAACGGTGAAAATCCAAGCGGTTCGTTATTGCTTTTAAATGGGCAATTATTTGGAATGGCCGATAATGGCGGAATAGACGATGACGGGGTTATTTTTAGATTTGATACCATTACCCCTAAATCGACTACTGCTATTTATAATTTAACGGAAGCTGCCGGTACTCTAAATGTTTATCCCAATCCTTCAAACGGTGAATTCACCGTTTCAATTAAGAAGGAATTAGGAATTACGAATAATGTAGAAGTTTATAATGTGCTTGGAGAAAGAGTATATTCTCAAATCCTAATTTCTAATTCCTCATTCCTAATTAACCTCTCTTCCCAACCAAATGGAGTTTATTTTTATAGGGTTACGGGAAATAGCAGAGAACTTATAGGAGAGGGGAAGTTGGTAATTCAGAGATAAATAACCCAACCTTTCTGAAATTTTTATCGTATGGGTGGTATTATAAACCAATAATTCATTCCCTATGAAAAAATTACTTGTTATTACATTGTTTTCACTTTGTAGTTTAATTGACGCTACCGTATCTGCCCAAAACTGGAATCCGGTTGGCTCGGGAATGAACGCTGATGTTGATGCACTTGCTGTTTACAATGGCGACCTTTATGCAGGCGGGTATTTTACTTTAGCAGGTGGGGTTTCAGTAAATAATATTGCCCAATGGAACGGTAGTGGGTGGTCTGTAGTTGGAACGGGTATAACCGGAGCAAATGCTTTGGTATATGCACTGGCAGTATATAATGGAAATCTTTATGCCGGAGGCCAGTTTACGACTGCCGGAGGAAATGCTGCAACCAATATTGCCATGTGGAATGGTACAGCCTGGTCTGCAGTCGGTAGCGGAATAACGGGCGCAGGTTCCTATGTATATGCTTTAACTGTTTATAATGGCAGTCTTATAGCCGGAGGATATTTTGCAACTGCCGGAGGCAACCCTGCCAGTAATATAGCTGCGTGGAATGGAACAACATGGACAGCGTTGGGGTCCGGAATTAACGCCAACGGAATTGCATCATTAACGGTATTTGATTCGGTACTTTATGCAGGGGGGCAGTTTACAACCGCCGGAGGCAACCCTGCTGCCAATATTGCCCAATGGAATGGAAGTACCTGGTCTGCACTCGGCACGGGACTTACCGGAAGCTTCGTAGATGGCAATTGCTTGGCCATATACAAACATGCTCTTTATGCAGCGGGCTATTTCGACACTGCAGGGGGCGTAAAAGCTAATTATGTAGCCAGTTGGAATGGAACAAAATGGGATTCTGTTTTATCGGGGTTCCAGTTGGGCTGGGGGGCACCACGTGCCATGACAGTTGCTAACGGGCAGTTGTATGTGGGCGGTGGAATGAGTAAAGCCGGAGGCATGAATATAAATAACATGGCATCCTGGAATGGTACCAAATGGGACTCTGTCGGCAGTGGATTTCAAGATACGGGTGTTTATGCTTTATGTGTATACAACAGTGAATTGTATGCCGGCGGAATTTTTGAATCTTCCGGAAGTACAACAACAGACTATATCGCAAGATGGAATCATATTACGGGGATTAATAATATAAATGAAATTGCTAATTCATTAGATGCATATCCAAACCCAAGCAGGGGACAGCTTACTATTAAATCGGCAGTGGCAAGTGGTAAGTCTTCAGTGAAGGTTTACAATGTTTTGGGAGAGCAAGTGTATTCACAACTTTCAACTTCCAACGCTGAGGTTTCAGTTAATTTGTCTTCTCAACCAAATGGTGTTTATCTCTATAGGGTTTTTGGAGACAGCGGAAATCTGATAGGGGAGGGGAAGCTAATGATTCAGAAATAAACTAAGAGAATTTTATAATCCGCTGCAGCATTTCCGGGTTGATAATTTTAATTTCCTTGCCGTCGGTTTCAATTACCTTTTCTGCTTTGAGGTCAGACAGGGTCCGTATCAACGATTCGGGTGAAGTGCCTACCAGCCCTGCCAGGTTATCGCGGGAGATCTTTATTATTCCGTCGGGCTGCAATTTAGCATGCAGGCTGAATAACGCCGATGCCGTTCTGGCTTTCACGGTGTTATAGGCAAGCCCAAGCAAGCGCTCTTCTTTTTCGCTGATATTGTTAGCCAGCATCCTTATAAACCCGGCAGAAACTTCTTGGTTATAGGTAATGAGTGAAATGAAATCGGATTGGGGGATAATAGCCAGTTCCACATCGTCAATGGCAGTAGCTGAATCGGAGTAAGGTTTATTTTCGAGCACAGAAATGTATCCGAAAAAATCGCCCTGGCTTAGGATGCCCGAAACAAATTCCTTGCCCTCCGAGCTTAATTTCCAAGTTTTCACTTTCCCTTTCGTTATTAAAAATACAGGGCCCGAAGTCTCCCCTTCCTTGTATATGTCTCCCTTTTTACCATATTTTTTTATTACATAGCTGGAGGTATCGAATTCCTGCATCTGAAAATGTTTGGCTTCGCCGATAAACTGCATAAGCCCTTTCATATCGCGGGAATAGGTGTGGCGTAAAAATTTATTGCGCTTAAGCCTGGCCTCAACAGCGTTAATAAGGTCTGTTTTGTCAAATGGTTTAGTAAGGTAATCATCAGCCCCCAAGTTCATGCCTTTACGTATCTCACTTTTTTCAGCTTTAGCTGTAAGGAAAATAAAAGGTATGCCATTGGTGGAAGGATCTTCTTCGAGCATTTGCAGGACTTTATACCCGTCAAAGTCGGGCAGCATAATATCGCAGATGATAAGGTCGGGCTTATCGTTTTTTGCATGTTCCACCCCGCTTGTTGCAGTAGAGGCTTTAATTACGGAGTAATTGAAAAGCTCCAGCATTTCGCCAATGTTTTCAAGCATCTCCATATTATCTTCTATTACCAAAATTGTTTTCATAGGGGTTTTTGATTTATTAGTGTGGGTTCATCAGTTGCCGGTTCACGAACTGCATTTGCAATAAATACTTTAAAAATGCTTCCTTCATTTTCCCGGCTGGTGAATGAAATATGCCCGTTTAAAAGGTCTATGTATTTTTTCACTATGCTTAATCCAAGGCCCGTACCTTCAATATTCAGCGTGTTTTTCGCCCTGAAAAAGCGTTCGAATAAATTGGCCTGTTCGGTTTTCGGAATTCCTATTCCGTGATCTTCAACGGTAAATTCAAGGCCGTTGGGAGTTATAGTGGTGATATAATTAATGGTTGAATTCTCGGGGGAATATTTGATGGCATTAGTCAACAGGTTTGAGGTAACATTTCCCAATATGGCTTTGTCCATATATACAGTTGCGGCTCGTGACTTATTAGTGTATGCAATTTTCTGTCCGTTTTTTAGGCCTCCCTGCAGTTCGTCCACCATCTCCTCCGCGAATTTCCGTATGTCGAATTCCAGCGGATATGTTAAGGTTTTACCTTGTTCAAGCTGGTCAAGCGAAAGGAAGTTATTCAGAATACTAACCATATTTTGTATAGCTGATTTAATACGCTTAAGGTGCTGTATGTTTTTGTCTTTTATAAGCGCCGGATTTTGCCCCACATGTTCAATATATTCTCCAATAAGTTCGGTAGATGAAAGGATGGTGCTTAAAGGGGTTCTGAATTCATGCGATGCCAGCGAAACAAACCGCGACTTCAGTTCATTGATCAATTTTTCCTTTTCAAGCGCCGCTTTTATGTTTTCTTCCGCTTGCTTTAATTTGTTTATATTTTGCTTTACCAGCAGTATTTCATCAACAACAGAGTTGGTGGTCCGCAAAGGCGCGCCATGCAGGATATAATAATTTCCTGTAAGCGTTATCTCAAAGGTGGTTTCCTTGCCACTGAATATTTCAGAAAGTTTGTTTTTTATTTCATCTCTTTCTTCGGAGGGGAATCTTTCTAAGTAAGAGGTTCCAATTAATTTTTCAGGGGTTAAGCCTTCCAGCGCAAGTTCACGGCCGTCTACAAACATATATTTCAGGTCGGGACCCAAAACGGTTATGGTTCCGTCGGGGAAGTTATGGGCAAGTGTCCTGTAAAAACGCTGGCTTTCCTTCAGCTCAGCTACATTGCGTGCCAGGTCCGTATTCAATTCGATAATGGTATCTTCGGCTTTCTTTTTTTCGGTAATGTCTTCCGAAATTCCTAAAATATAAAGAGGGGTGCCCTGTCCATCGTATACCGGAATTTTTTGGGTATGGTACCAGCGCTGCATGTCACCAATATTCAAAGGCTCTTCCGGAATATCAATTCCTTTGCGGCTAAGTAATACCTCCCTGTCATTTTTTGTGAAAAAGTCAGCCTGTTCTTTTGGGAAGAGATCATAATCGGTTTTTCCCATGAGCTCTGCAGATGTATGTCCCATCAGCTGTTCTCCTGCTTTGTTAAAGCGCAGATAACTCAGGTCCTTCGCATCTTTAACAAATACCGTATTGGGAATATTCTCCAGCATGGAATCTAAAAATTGGTTGGTGCGCATTATTTCTTCTTCAGTTTCTTTGCGCCGTGTAATATCGCGCACCACGCACTGAAAGCCTTCCACCATAGCACCTTTGCTCACCATTGCAGCAGTTTGTTCTACCCATTTTGTTTCGCCCTTTTTGGTGACTATCGGGAATTCAAAACGGGTTTCAGGAATTTTATTTTCAAATTGTTTTTTATAAAACTCCAGCACTTTATCAGTCCAGTCGGGGTGAACCAAAAACGTAAAGTGTTTTCCAAGCAGCTCATCCGTAGTGAATCCGGTAAGCGATTCATGGCGCGAGTTAATAAAGGTGAATGAACCCTTGTAATCGCAAGAAAAAATAACATCGCCCACTTCTTCAATCATTTTTCGGAGCCGTTGTTCATTGCCTCTTATCTTTGCCTCTGCCAGTTTTCTACGTTTTATGCCCCTATTCAGGAACAGCAACACAATAATAACAAATAAAAACCCTGTAATAGCAGCAATGTAGGCATTGTTGAGTGATTGCCGGCGCGTTTCATTAACCGAATTTCTCCATACGTTAAATGCCTCTGATTCTTCTGTGAGCAGTTCATTTGATTTGGATAGAATTCCGTTTACAAGGTTTTCTTGCAGCCCTGCCCGGAAGGTTTTTGGTGCTCTGTCAGCACCGAAATTGGCGGTGGGGTCTTCACCCGGCAGGGTAAGTGCCAATTCAGATGCGAGGGTAGCCATTTCATCTATCTTTTGCAGTTCCAGCGAATTACTTTTTGCCGAATCACGAAGTAGTTGGATTGATTTATTTAAGCCTTCTCTATCTTGGTTTATTAAACGTGCGTAGGATAGTTCGTGAGACAGGGTATATTTGTTACATACGTTTTCAAGCTCCATTACTTTAAACTGAATTTCGTAAGCAGCTTCCATAATCTGGTGAGTATGTTTGGCTACAACGGATGAATTTTCGCCTGTATTAAAATTTTGGCTGGCAAAATATAAAGAGGTCACCCTTTCAAAGAGTGCAACTAAAAAAAGGGCTATTACGATGCGTTCTACTTTCATTTTATGTTTTCAGAAGAGGGGGTAGAAACACAATATTACAAATTATAGCCATAGATACTATGACGTAGGTGGGGTATTTAGATGATAAATCTTGGAATTGAGCGATATTGGCTAATAAATCCAATTACAAACCGATAATAGCATTACGGTGCGCAAAGTGGCAACTTTAGGGAACAAGTAAATTTTAACGAACTATTTTTATCGTATATACTTTTTGTGCTCCTGTAGCACGCAGGAAATAAATGCCTTTATTTAAAAAGGAGGTATTGATAGAAAAAGTATTTTCTCCCATTTTTATATTATTCAGGGTTAAGGAGCTTACCTTTCTTCCTGTCAGGTCAATAATATCAATATAAAGCGGGCTTTCATCGGTACTGTTATAGGTCAGTGATGTTGTTGAACCGACCGGGTTGGGATAGAGCGTAAGTCCGGTTCGTTGGTCATTGTCTGCAATAGAAACCAGTACCGGCGCAAATAAAGTAGGGTTTCCATCCACATCAAGTTGCTTTAAGCGGTAATACGAAATTCCGGCAGCAGGGCTATTATCAATAGTTGAATAGGATTGAGGAAAGGAAGTGGTTCCTGCCCCGGGTAATGTGGCAATATCAGTATAGTTTATTCCATCGGTAGTTTTTTCAATAACAAACTCTTTGTTGTTAATTTGTGTTGCTACGGTCCAGTCTATTAAAACGAAATTCGTTTCTTCTGCATAGTTGGCTGTAAAAGCAGTTAGTGTTATAGGCAAAGGGTTAGGGTTGCAGGGAGCCGTTGTTCCGCCTGTAGTTCCAAAAACAACCCCGGTTGGATTGGCATAGTTACCAGCAACAGTTATACATCCATCTCCGGAAATTACAGCTGTACCGTTATTTGCAAAATTACCGCCAACAGTAATATGGCCGTTAACTACCGAGTTACCGCTATTTGCAAAATTTCCGCTTATATTTGTATTTCCATTTAAGGTTACGTTGTTCGATGCATTTGCATAATTACCCAGTATAGTAAACGTTGAACTGAAAGAAGCTGTTACCGAAGCCCCTGCAGCTATAGCAACATTAACTACTATCAAGGTTCCGCTTAGGTTTAATATACCCCCGCTATTAACAGCAAGACTGTGACCGGTAGCATCTAATTCTGCCCCTGTTTGCACGGTAATGCTGCTTACATTGCCTGCGCCACCAATATTTACGGCTCCGCCTGCATTATAAGTTACGGTATTTCCGGTACATATAATCACAATGTCTCCGGCGCCGGGTGTGCATCCGCAACTTGCTCCACCGCAACCTACTGTTGACCATGTTGTACCCGTATTCCAGTTTCCGCTTGCCCTGGAATAGATAGTAACAGCCATTAATGCGGCCGGTAAAATAGACAGAATTAGAATAAAGAAACTTTTCTTCACAGGAGGGATTTGAAGTATATCGAAATATACTTTTTTATTAATAAAATAATTACAAAAAATATAAATATTTCAGGTCAAAAATACTTATACCGCTCCTTTAAGTGGCGCGAAGGTATAGAAAATATATGACAGGATAACAGGTATTATATTAAATAATCATTAAGAATTAATTAAATATTTGGAAATCAATGGAATAGTTAAATATCGAAACGTCTTTTATTTTCCATATTTCTTCATGATCGCTTCCAAATCAATTTTAGCGCAATCGTTTAAAAACTGCTTTGCTATATCCAGGGGCATTTCATCGGCATTTTTAAAATTGATGCACCCTTTCTGAAGTTTGGCTTTCTTCAATAATTTTGAATATTTTTCATGAATAGGCTTGCACATATACATGGGCATGGCATGCAGAGTCATATGGTTTTTTTGGCTGGCAAGAGCGTATGTAAAAAAATTGTTTATTTTGTATTGTATCATCTCACTGCCCATCATTGGGGCCACTTCAGGCTTTAATTTTTTATTTGTCTTTAGTATGATTTCATGAATGGAAGTTAGTAGTTTCTTCCTTTCAGGCTCTTGTTGGGAGAGGTATTCGGTAATGGTCATAAGTGAATATTGTCGCTAAGGTAACATAATAAATGATATAAAATAACAGCGGTCGGAAAAGAAAGAATTAATTTCACCGGAACGGAAATACAAAATAAAATTTCTTAGTTTTGCCGTAATTAATGAGAAAAATATAGTATGGCAGTTTATCGTTTTAAGGTGTATTTTGAAGATGATGAGAGCATTGTCCGGGAAATTGATATAAAATCAACCCAGACCTTTGAAGATTTTCATAGCATTATCCAAACCTCCATTGGTTTTGATAATGCGCATCCTGCATCATTCTTTGTGAGCGGTGAAACCTGGCGCAGGGGCAAGGAAATAATCCTTCTTCACAAAGAGCACAGTAACGGATTAAAAGGCACCTGGATGCACGAAACTAAAATTGCCGCTTTTGTTGAAGACCCTCACCAGAAATTTATTTATGAATTTGACCCCGACGGAGGAAACTGGATACTGCAGGCTGAGCTGATGAAAATTATTCCCGATGCTTCGGTAACATATCCACGTATAAACAAGGGCAGCGGGGATTCCCCGCCACAATACAAAATTACGTCGCCGGCAGAAATTCCGCCGGTAGAGGAGGAGGACGAAGTTGCCGTGGTAGATGATTCCGAAGATAAGTATGTTCATCCTGAAGCGGAAGCCCACATTGATATTGCTGAAGAAGAAGAAGTAATGCCCCGTCGTGTGGTGAAAGAAGTGGCGGCTGACATATCGGAAGATGAAGCTATTGAAGAAGCAACGGAAGATGATGACGGAATGTTAGACGAAGATGATGAAAGCGCTGAACAACACGAAGAAGATTTTTCCTGAGTAAAACATTCTATTCTTTTAAATGCGTTTACTTTTCGCTTCCCAAAACCGGCATAAACTGGAGGAAATAAAACCATTGTTGCCAGCTTCACTAGAACTGCTTTCTTTAGCCGATATAAATTATTCCGATGAGATTCCCGAAACTTCCTCAACCCTGGCGGGTAATGCTTTGCAAAAAGCAGAATTCATATTCAACAAATTCAAGATACCCTGCTTTGCCGACGATACCGGATTGGAAATAGAAGCGTTGAACGGCAGGCCCGGTGTATATTCTGCAAGGTATGCAGGCGAGAATAAAAGCGCCGATGACAACATTCAAAAAATATTGCAGGAACTGGAAGGGATGCAAAACCGCTCTGCTGTTTTTAAAACAGTGATTGCCCTCATAGGGATAGATGATAAGCCCACCTTGTTTGAAGGCATAGTGAAAGGCACCATTACAAAAGATAAACGTGGGACCAACGGCTTTGGCTACGACCCGGTTTTTATGCCCGACGGCTATTCTATAACCTTTGCCCAAATGAATTTGAAAGAAAAGAACAAACTAAGCCACCGCAGCAGGGCAGTGAAAAAGTTTGCAGAGTGGTTAAGGAATAAGTTAGTGTAAGCTAATAATCCTTTCTTAGCTTAATTCGTATTACTTATTTTTTAGTTTATCGTATTTATTAATACGAATTTAAACTGTAAATCTTTTATATGTATTAATGCAATTTACCATCCATCGGCAAAAACTTACCATCCAATAAATAAATCTTACCATCCAATCAATGGCATAGAAATATCGAAAAATTCCATTGTAATCTTGTGATGTCAAAAAATGATTTAAAATAATTAATTTAAAAATCACATCACATGGAAGCAAAAATCAAAATCAGGAAACAGAACAAACTAAGTCTACTTTTATTATTTGCAATTTTATTTGCAAACAGCCTTATTCAAGCACAAACTAATACAACCTATGGAGGGCTCATGCAGGATGGAAATGGCGTGGGTTCGGCTAACAATGTTGCAACAGGGAACCCTGGTTTTGGAAATACAGGTTTTGGAACCCAGGCCTTGGGGCCTATGGGCTCAGCTACTAGCGGAAACTTAAATACTGCCGTGGGCTATCAAGCTTTATTTAGCAACCATGGGGCCTCCGATAATGTTGCTGTAGGAGCCGCAGCTATGCTTGATTGCCAAGGGTGCCAGGCAAATACCGCCAGCGGACAAAATGCACTTCAAGGTAGTCTTTTTGGAATTAGCAATTGTGCTTATGGAGACGATGCCTTATTTATTAATCAGAACAATTATAATGTAGCAATAGGTAATGTCTCTCTGGGGCAAAATGGCGGCGGAACACAAAATACTGCTGTTGGATGGCATGCAATCCTTTCTTTCCCAGGTTCTAGTGCCAGCTATAATACCGGTATTGGCGATGAAGCTTTGCTGAATAACGGAGGAGGCGAATATAATTCGGCTCTGGGGATGCAAGCCATGCAAAATAATGATAATGGCAATTATAACACTGCCAGCGGATACCAGGCTATGTGGGGCATTCCTCTACGCATCATAGGAACTGGTAATACAGCCGCAGGAACGCAGTCTCTTTTTAATCTATATGGCGGATCATATAATACCGTTGATGGATACCAAGCTATGTATGGTACTCCGGGCGAATCTATTAATGCATCATATAATGTTGCCCAAGGGTACCAAACTTTGTATCGCAATATCTTAGGCAATTATAATACGGCCAGTGGTTATCAGGCAATGTTTGGCGTTGGAGGCCTTGGAATAGGCGGTACCTACAATATAGCTACAGGTTATAAAACCATGTTCAGCATTGAAGACGGAAGTTATAATATTGCCAGCGGGTATGAAGCAATGCAAGGTAACGGTATTAATCCAATTGGCGCAGATTACAATGTTGTCAGCGGTTATCAGGCCTTGCAAAATGTTACAGCCGGAAGTGATAACATTGCCATTGGGTACCAGGCAATGCAGGGCTTGCCTGCGCCATTAATAATAGGGGGAAAGAATGCTGCTGTAGGCTATCAATCCATTCACAATATTACGGATGGGTACTTCAACACTGCGGAAGGTTACCAAAGCTCCTTTAGTAATACATCGGCCTGGTATAATGTTGCCATAGGTTATCAGGCGCTCATGGATAATCAGGTAACATTCGACTTAACAGCCGTCGGCTCAGGTGCATTACAGGCTAATACCACTGGTTCATTGAATGCTGCCTTTGGTTTTTCTGCATTAAATCATAATGTTTCAGGGAAAAGTAATACCGCCTCCGGTTATTATGCTTTGTTTGAAAATGTTGCAGGAAGTAGCAATACAGCTATGGGCTATAGGGCATTATTTTTTAATAATTCCGATTGGAACACTGCTTATGGAGACAGCGCTTTACATAACAATACCACAGGTAAAGACAATACTTCTACAGGAGGCAAATCAATGGCTAATACAATTACCGGTATGAGTAACACTGCCAATGGTTACGAAGCTTTGTTTCTAAATACTGCAGGAAGCAGCAATACCGCTATGGGGTTCAAGGCATTATATAGCGATGCATCTGATTGGAATACCGCCTTGGGAGACAGTGCTTTATATTCCAATGGTTCAGGTACAAACAATACTTCCACAGGTGGGAAATCAACTCGCAATAATATTACCGGGATGAATAACACAGCTGACGGATTTGAATCTTTATACAACAATCAAAGGGCAAGCAGTAATACAGCCAGCGGATATCAGGCACTCTACACTAATCAGGCTGATTGGAACACCGGAGTAGGCGATAGCGTTTTATTTCTTAATAACACCGGTAAGAATAACACTTCCACCGGTGGCAAATCACTGATCAGTAATGTCACTGGAAGCAGCAATACTGCTAATGGGTATGAAGCCTTGTTCAAAAATACCGCATCATTCAATAGCGCTTTGGGTGATACCGCACTGTATAATAATATATCCGGAACAAATAACACTGCCACCGGGTATGCGGCACTATTGAATAATACTAAAGGCTCTTATAATTCTGCTTTAGGCTATAATGCAGGCCCGACAGTGCCTAATGGCAATTTAAAATATGCAACAGCTATAGGCGCAAATTCAGAAGTTGTATCGAATAACACTATTATTTTAGGGACAAATGTAAACTCCCCTGCACCACCTACCTATGTTGGTATAGGAATGTCAGGAATAGCGGCTGGCCCTAGAAGCCCGTTGGAAATAAGTTATTATGGTTTATTAAATCCGGACCCATGCAATACAACTATTCCAGCTTCAACTTTTACACTTACTCCTTGTAATTCAATTCCAACTGTAACTGGAGCAAGTGGATTACAGTTTCGTGACCTTACTGACAAATCCGTGCCCTACCCTTATGTTAACGGACATGGTTTCCTGAGTTTAGATGATTCGGGCCATGTGGTATATATGGCATCAGGTGGTGGTTCTGGAGCCCCTGGTCCATGTAATCTTCCAACTCAAATTCTTGGTGGTAGTGCTGCCTATGATCTTCAATCGAAACCTGCAAATTTCTATTTTCAAGGTAATGGTATTGGTGCGGGTTTTACAAATGTATATATCGGAACTCCGGTCAATTCATGCGTAACACCTAATGCAAAATTGGCGGTTCTTCAGTCATCAGGTTCACCAAGTACGATAGGAATAGATGTATTAAATACTGACCCTGGGACATGTGCAAAACCAGTCATAGGAATAGCAAGCACCGTATCGTATTTCTCACCCAACAACCATGGTATAAAAATAGCAGGATATTTTGCAGCTCCTCCGTCAGCGTCTTGTTGCAGCACTGCACTTCTTCAGTATGCTCTATTCGTACCACCCAATTCAGGTATTGTAAGTATAGGCTATCCACTTAACCCATGCTTGAGTTCGGGTCCATTCGCTTCTCTTCAGGTAAATGGAAGTACATGGTCAACAACCGGGTGGAACTCTTCCGATTCAACATTAAAAACAAATGTAACCCCAATAACAAATGCACTTTCAATTATAAAAGCAATAAATGGATACAGTTTTAACTATATCCCGTCTGCTATTACCGATACCTTTATTAGCGGCACTCACTATGGATTTATTGCTCAAAAATTGGCCCGCGTGTTACCAAATGTTGTTAAAACAGGAGCAAGTGGAATTGAGGCAGTAGGCTATACTGAAATTATTCCCTGGCTTGTGGAAGGTATGAAACAACAGCAACAAATGATAAATGCTGATAGTATCCGCATCAGTCATGACAGCCTCCGTATTGATTCGCTTGTAAACAGGTTCGATAGTTTATATAGTTATATAAACTCTATCAAGAATTGTCTAAGCCAACTTTGCGGTGGGACTATAGACACAACTATTCATACTGTTGGAGGAGCACTAAGATCTAAAGAAAATCAGGGCGGCGAGCCTGCCAGTGTTCAGGAAGTAACACTTTCGTCTGCTAATTCTCCGCTGCTTTATCAAAACATTCCAAATCCTTTCAGTACCGGGACTAAAATTAATTACTACCTGCCTCAAGGAACAATGGGAGCTTATGTAGCATTTTTTGACAGCTACGGCAACCAGATAAAGGAAGTACAACTTAGCCAAACCGGAAACGGCACGTTGAGTATTACACCTGATAATTTAACCAATGGTATTTATTCATACAGCCTTGTGGTAAACGGAAATGTGATAGACACAAAACGTATGGTATTGCAGAAGTAACCTGAGTTAGAGAAACATTGGAAAGCCCGTAAGCTATGCCCCTGACGTTAACAATCAGGGGCAAGCGCGGGTTTATAACGGAAAGCCTTATTCGCCATCCGGCGGGCATGACATACAGTGGGTAGTATTAATGCGCTAATCCACATACTTTCTTATCTTTGTAATACTAATCAACAGAAAGATGAAAAGATTTTTACCGCTTGCGGTTTTATTTTTTGCGTTTGGCAGTACAGGTATTTCTCAAATAACCATTACCCAAACCGATATGCCCCAGCCGGGCGATACGATTCGCCTAAGCACATCGGTAGATAGTTTAGGCATACCGACCCCTTCTTTAACAGGTGCGGGAATTACATGGAATTACGCTGCTCTTGTCCCTCTTTCGCAAACAATCGATACTTTTTTGAGTGTTTCTTCAACACCATTTGCATACCAGCTTTATTTCAACGATGCAATATTATATCCAAACTACAAATCTACTGTAGGCCAGAGTGTGCCTAATTTTCCTGCAGTGCCCCCTGTCACCATTACCAGTGTTATAAATTATTTTAAAGACCAGGCATCAAGCTATGAGAGTGTGGGGTATGGGGCCAATATTAGTTCTGTTCCTACTTCGGTAAAAGACGATACAATTGATGTGGTTTATAAATTCCCGATGAATTACGGGAATAAAGATTCAAGTCACTCGAGCAATCATGTTAGTATTCCCTCAGTAGCTTATTACGGGCAACATCAATACCGCATAAATCATGTAGTAGGATGGGGAACGATTATAACTCCTTACGGAACTTTTTCGGCACTCAAAGTAGAAACCCTTCTGTATGGTACCGATTCTATTTATGTAAATACATTTAGTTTTGGATTAAAGCTCCCTCAGCCCAAACAAATACAATACAAATGGCTTGCAAATGGGCAGCATTTACCCGTATTGCAGATAAATGAAACAACTGGTTCAACCACACGGCAATATATTTACCGCGACAGTGCAAGAAAAGGATTATTGGACATATCGGAAGTGAAATCTTCGCTGAATACTATTTCTTTATACCCGAATCCTGCAGGGAAAAACACCACTCTGGCTTATTACCTGGCTGACGCAGCGCTTGTTAATATTGCTGTTTATTCAGTGGATGGTAGATGCCTGAGCAACGTTTTCAATGGAGAACAATCGATAGGAAGCCACAATCTCACCCTAAACGTTAGTAGTCTTCAAACCGGAATTTATTTACTTAGAATAGAGGCAAACGGTGCGCAGACTGTTAAGAAGTTGGTAGTGGTAAAATAAAAACAGGGCTAAGCGCTCAGGTTAAATATCGTTTGCATATCCTCCTTTGAAATTTCAAAATCGAACACTTGCATATTTTCTATTAAGTGTTTTTCATTGCCTCCCTTTGGTATAGGACAAACATTTTTTTGCTGAAGGAACCATTTAAGCGCTATTTGTGTCGCGGTTTTGCCGTATTTTTTGCCTAAAGCAATTAAGGTGGGATCTGTATTCACTTTTCCTCTTGCAAGCGGCGTATAGGCAGTCAGCAGAAGTTCATGTTTCTGAGTATACTTCACCATTTCGTGCTGATTTATGTAGGGGTGATATTCTATTTGGTTGCAAAATACAGGTGCTTTTTTACGCGCTTTTTCCAATTGTGCAATAGTAAAATTGCTCACTCCTATTAGTCTCGCATATCCTTTCTCATGACATTCTAAAAGCAAATCTGTGCCAAGTGCATTTGCTGCTTCATCAGCCGGCCAGTGCAGTAAGAGAAGATCTACATAATCAGATTTAAGTTTCTTAAGACTTTGTTCAACAGCAGGAACAAAATTCTTTTTGGTGAAATCGGTAGGCCATATTTTGGTTGTAATAAAAAAATCTTTTCGTGCGATACCCGAATTTTTTACAGTATTGCCAACCACTTCTTCATTACGGTAAAACTGTGCGGTGTCGATGTGTCGATACCCGATGGAAATAGCAAAAGAGATGGATTTTTCACCTTCCTTGCCCGTCAATTGGTATGTTCCCAACCCGGGCGCAGGCACTTTCTCTTTACCTATGGTAATATATTCTTGCATAGTTTTGCTATACAAATATACTAGAAATCACTTTCTACTTTGAAGCATTACAATAATATCTCCGTCTTACCAAGTTATATTTCATGAAAGAATGGCTATATTAAAATCGATGGGGAAAAACCCAAGTGGTGAGCGGTTAAAAAAAGTTCAGCAATCGCCCAATTACCACGATGATATTTTCCAGAATCAAAGTTTAACCTTGGTGATGGCTGAAAAGGGCGCTTTCTTTAAAACCTTTAAAAAGTTTCTGAATAAACCTAAAAATACGGTTCCGCCAAAACCACTCCCTTCAATAAAAACAGATTTGAAAAATCTGCCGGATGGAAATCCTGTGTTGGTTTGGTTTGGGCATTCATCTTATCTTATAAAGATAAATAGGAAACATATTTTGGTCGATCCTGTCTTCAGCGGATATGCTTCTCCGTTCAAATTTAAATCTGCCAAAAACTTTGAAGGCAGTAATGTTTACACGGTTGATGATATGCCTCCTATTGATATTCTATTGATAACACATGACCATTATGACCATCTGGATTATTCAACCGTATTAAAATTAAATAGTAAAACAAAACATATCATCACTTCTCTTGGAGTGGCTTCACACCTTGAATACTGGGGCTTTGATATGAATAAGGTGACTGAACTCGATTGGTATGACAGTGTGGAAAAAATAGAAGGAATAAAATTTACTTCCGAGCCCGCAAGGCATTTTTCAGGAAGGAGTTTTATACGCAACAAAACACTTTGGGCTTCTTTTATACTTAAAACAAAAGATTGGTCCATTTATTTGGGAGGGGACAGCGGCTATGATAAACACTTTAAGGAAATAGGGGAGAAGCATGGCCCTTTTGACCTTGCCATTCTTGAATCGGGGCAATATAATGAAGCATGGAAAGCCATTCATATGATGCCCGAAGAGACTGTTCAAGCAAGCCTTGATTTGAAAGCAAAAAACTTGTTGCCAGTCCACTGGGGGAAATTCTCACTGTCACTTCACCCATGGAATGAACCGATTGAGAGAGTAATGAAAAAATCGGAAGAATTACATGTCAATGTCACCACACCCTTGATTGGTGAACCCTTAATAATCGGGAAAAAATATCCCTTTAAAAAATGGTGGAGGGAAGTATAATTTAATTTTTATTTCCATTTACGTCCGGAAGGGACCGGTATGTTCGTCTGTATAGAGATTGCCCGTTAACGATTTTTAGTATTTTTGTCGTATGCACAGATTGAGCAGTGTACTCTTGATTTTATTTGCTTGTTTTTCATTGCATGGGCAAAATGTATATACTGCCTCCATAAACAAGGAGTCTGTTAGAATGGGTGGCAGTTTTCTTTACCTGGTAGATCCTTCACATAACCTCACCCTGGATGAAGCTCTTAAAAGTGACAACTTTAAAGCAACCACTGCAGATATACCTAATTACGATGTTACCGGAAATGCTATTTGGGCCAAGATAAAATTAACCTGCACCCGGGAAGCGGACTGGTATCTGCAAATTAAGCCTTCTGTGCTTAATGAAATAACTATTTATCAAAAAAGAGGTAATAATGCATGGACCGAACAGACCCTTGGCAATAAAGTGGAACCTGAAAACCGACCTATACCGGTTACCCATATTTTCATTAAACTTGATATTCACCCGGGCGATACGACCTTGCTTTTATTCCATGTACATGATTATTACCCTTTACAGTTTGATGTTTCAGTAGGAACCATTGAATCCTTCCTGGGAAATTTTGAGGATATGGATATGTATAACGGCCTTTGTCTGGGAATAATGGTGATGATGCTTATTTATAACCTGTACCTGTTTTTTACACAAAAACAAAAGGCCTATCTCTATTACGTTATCTATGTGGCATGCAATACGGTCTTTGTAATGATTTTTACAGGAAATTTTATGTATGTGCCCCGTTTTATACACCCGCTGATATTTTTTGATCCTATCTTTTTTGCTGCCGCTTTTGGGGCGTTTCTTATCATTTTTACACTCGAATTGTTTAAGGGCTATCTGACAAAATTCATTAAAACATTATTATATAGTTTTATAGTTATTGTTACAATCAATGCCATCATCGGAATAACAGAATATAAGATCCTGGCGTTTGGCATTATACGTATTATGGGTTTATTGCTGGGGGTGATATGCATAACTGCAGGGATAGTAGCCCACCGGAAAGGGAGCACCAGCGCTAAGTTTTATATTGCAGGATTCAGCGCATATCTCAGCGGTCTGGCATTTCTAATTCTTACGGGACACCTTATCCCCACCAATTCGTTCGCCTTTAAAGCGCTGCTTACCGGCTCTATGCTGGAAACTATTCTCCTGTCCTTTGCACAGGGCGATAAGCTGAAGATGTTCCAATTAGAAAAAGAGAAAGCCCAACAAGAAACCTTGTATCAGTTGCAAATGAATGAAAAACTTATCATGGAGCAAAATATGGTACTGGAACAAAAAGTAAAAGAAAGGACAACAGAGCTTGCGCAAAGAAACAAGGATATCATGGACAGTATTCATTATGCATCGCGCATACAGCGTGCTTTGCTTACAGCCGATAGTTATATTGCCAATCAGCTTCCGGAATATTTTATTCTGTTTAAGCCCAGGGATATTGTTAGTGGCGACTTTTACTGGGCCAATGAAATGCAGGTATATGACACCCCGCGGTTTTTAATGTGTGCCGGCGATTGTACGGGACATGGTGTGCCGGGCGCCTTTATGAGTTTGTTGAACATATCTACTTTGAATGAGGCTACGAACGTGAAAGGAATACACAGCCCCGCAGCCATACTGGATGAAATAAGGGAGCATACCATCAAGGCATTGCACCAGGAAGGTACCGGCTCCAGCACGAAAGATGGCATGGACTGCGCACTTTGTTCATTCGATTTCGTGAATATGAAAATGGAATTTGCCTGCGCCAATAATCCGCTATGGATGATACGGAACAATCAATTGATAGAATATAAACCCGATAAAATGCCCGTGGGGAAACAAAACGAAACGAATATTCCTTTTACATTGCAATCGGTAAACCTGCAAAAAGGCGACATGATATATATGTTCTCTGACGGCTATGCCGACCAGTTTGGAGGCCCTAGAGGGAAAAAATTCATGTATAAGCAATTCCAGGAAGTTCTGTTGGCAAATGTTGACAAACATGCAAACGAGCAAAAAGATATCCTTGAAAAAACAGTAAAAGGCTGGCAGGGTAAACTTGAACAGGTAGATGATATATTGGTTGTTGGTATAAGGGTATAATGAAAAGGAAAATAAAATATATTTTTATTTTGCTTGGTAGTATTCTGTGTGTAAATCCAATTTTTGGACAAAACCATAAGATAGATTCTTTAGAAAAGATTATAAGCAAAGCCAAGGAAGATACAAATAAAATATTTTTGCTATGTAAAATTGCTGAAGAAGTTGACAGATGCGAATGTGATTCCACACACACGATAATTAATAAAAGCCTTGACGAAGGCCTTGCTTTAGCTGAAAAATTAAATTCCCCAAAGGGAAAAATTAAAGTTCTATTGTGTATAGGACGTACCCAACTGATAATGAAACCCGGCTATGCACTTTCCAAGCTTTTTGAAGCATTAAAATTAGCGGAATCGATTAAAAACATCAACTTTCAATTCGATATTAACCTTCAAATAAGTAACCTTTATTTTAAGTTGGGTAACTATTCCGAAGATGCTGTATATGTATATAAAAACCTGAAAATTGCCGAACAATTGCACGATTCGGGAAAATTAGCTACGGCATATCATCAACTCGGCAACCTTTATTCCGATGAAGGTAATTACTCCGATGCGATAAAATTTCAAACCAAAGATTTACAATTTCAGCTAAAACAGAGAGACTCCATGAGAATTTCACACGAATATGTTAATCTTGGAATAGACTATTTGGGACTTGCGAATTACGATTCGGCTATTTACTATAGCAATAAAGCACTATCCTTCCAAATACCCATGCAGAATAAAGTTGGGCAAGCATATAGCCTGGATATAATTGGGGAATCTTATTCAGCAATAAAAGATTATCAAAAAGCCCTCGATTTTTTTCTGAGTGCGAACGAATGCCTGGCTCCCTATAATGATAATGGGCAGAAAATTGATACGTGGAATGATATTGGTAAAACCTATCTTCAGCTAAAAAACTATGATAAGGCTTTGCAATTTTATTTCAAGGCAAAAAATTTGGCTGTAGAGGATAAAATATATAAGTACCTGGTCGATGCCTACTACGGATTATCGGGTGTGTATGAAGCTAAAAATAATAGTAATGATGCTCTGAAATATTATAAATTATATTCAAATTATAAGGATAGTGTATTTAATAGTGAAAAAGCTAATAAGATAACTTCCTTAGGATATCAATACCAGCATGAAAAAGAAGAGGAGAAACACCAGTTTGAGGAAGAGAAAAAAGAATTGAAGCAAGAAGGAGAGAGTAAGAGAATCAGAATACTCATTAATTCATTTGTGGTTGGCTTTATTCTTCTGCTGACCTTGCTTTTCTATATCTACCGAAGCTTCCGGAATAAACATAAAGCAAATATCATTATAAGCCGGCAAAACAAAATGATGGAAGTAAAACAAAAAGAAATTTTAGATTCTATAACTTATGCCAAGCGGTTGCAAGATGCTATACTTCCTCCATTAAGTATTATTAAAAAATACCTGCCTGAATCATTTCTCTTATACAAACCAAAAGATATTGTTGCCGGTGATTTTTATTGGATGGAACGCACGGGCGATACTATTCTTATTGCCGCCGCCGATAGCACAGGCCATGGAGTTCCGGGTGCATTGGTAAGTGTTGTATGCAGTAATGCACTCAATAGAACGGTAAAAGAATTCCATATAACGGAACCAGGAAAAATTCTTGATAAAGTACGTGAGCTTGTATTGGAAACCTTTGAGAAAAGTGAAGACAATGTTCAGGATGGTATGGATATATCTTTGTGCTGTATCAATACAAACACAAAAGAGGTGGAATGGAGCGGTGCTTATAATTCGCTATGGTATATTCAGAAAGGGGAAATTCATGAGATCCCAGCCGATAAACAGCCTATTGGCAAACATGACAAAGCACAACCTTTCAATACACATAATTTGAATCTTCAAAAAGGCGATACCTTGTATTTATTTACAGATGGTTATGCCGATCAGTTTGGAGGCCCTAAAGGCAAGAAGTTTAAGTACAAGCAGATGGAAGAACTTCTGTTGGTAAATTCTGTTAAGCCTATGGAAGAACAAAAAAGTATTCTAGAAACCACTCTGAATGAATGGAAAGGCGATTTGGAACAAGTAGATGATATTTTGGTTATGGGGATAAGAGTATAAATAAAAATCTAATTTTAAAAACGATGAAACACAGGCAGCTTTCTATTCCTCTTAGCCGTATAGAAGCCTTTAGTGACGGGGTAATTGCCATAATCATTACCCTGATGATATTCCAGATAAAACTTCCGGTGATAGATAAATCGGCAACTTCGGAATTTATAATGATGCAGATATATAATATGCTTCAGCCATTCATTGCTTATGTATTAAGTTTTGTTATGGTTGGTGTATTGTGGGTGAACCACCACCAGTTTTTGAGGCAACTGAAACACGCCGACCGCCACCTGCTTTGGTATAACCTGCATCTACTGTTCTGGATGTGCATACTCCCCATTCCAACTAACTTTTTGGGTCAGGCATATCAACAACCTGATGTGATCATGCTTTATGGCTTTGTAATGTTTATGTGTGCTTTGGCCTTTTTGCTCATACGGGAATATGTAGACAGACACGATTTATTTATTGACGGACTAAATCGAGAACTCAGAGTAGCGGCAAGGAAAAAGCTTATAATAAGTGTCATACTTTATTTCATTTCCATTTTTGCGGGATTTCTTTCAGTGTATATCTCCCTGGGTATTTTCGTTTTAATTCCTGCAGCGTATTTCTTGCCTGCTAACATTATAGTAAGCGAAAAAGAACACGAAAAAGTAAATCAGTAGGGACTATTTTACACTCCCGATTTCATATTTAACTCCCATTTCCAGGCGGAGAGCATCATATCTTCCAGTGAGTATTTAGGGGTCCAGCCAAGTATTTTTTTCGCCAGTGAAATATCGGAATAAATGGAAGCAACATCGCCTTCTCTTCTTCCACCAATGCGGTAATTAAGCTTGTGTCCACTTACTTTTTCAAACGTATTTATCAATTCCAATACGCTTACCCCGCTGCCGGTACCCAGGTTAAATACCGAGTAGGGGGGAGCATCATTATTTTCATTAAGATAGGTAATGGCATCCACATGGGCCCTTGCAATGTCACTTACATGCACATAGTCGCGGATGCAGCTGCCATCGCGGGTATTGTAATCGTTGCCGAATACGGTTGTTTCTTTCAGTTTGCCAATGGCTGTTTGCGTAATTATCGGCACTAAGTTGGCAGGCCGCTGTAAAGGCACTTCTCCGATGTTGCCCGACACATGCGCCCCCACGGGATTAAAATAGCGCAATGCAACCGCCTTAATACGGGTATTGGAACGGGTAAAGTCCTGAATAAGGCGCTCCCCAACTTGCTTGGTGTACCCATACGGAGAAATAGCATTCAAAGGGGTTGACTCATTAACGGGGAGTTTTTCGATATTGCCATATACCGAACAGGAAGAAGAAAATATGAAATTGGGAATCCGGTATGCGAGTATATTGATTAGTGAAACAATATTGTTATGGTAATAAAGCAAAGGCTGCTCTATCGATTCAGGCACCGATTTAAAGGCTGCAAAATGAATAACCCCGTCAATGTCCTTATTTTCTTGCATCATTTTACCAACTGCATTTCCATCACACAGGTCGATATCATAATGCTTTACCACTTTCCCGGTTATTTCTTTTACCCGCTCATATGTTTTGGCTGCCGAATTGGAATAATTATCAGCAGAAATAACTTCACATCCTGTATTTTCTATCAGTTCGATAAGGGTATGCGAACCAATGTATCCTGCTCCTCCGGTTACCAGTATTTTTTTCATTTTTTATCTGTTTTACATTTACTATTATCCAAAAATCCAGGTGCGTATGCCAGTTTTCTTTTTAAGCGTTAAGAACAAAGCCGCGTTCCAGAATACTAGGCTGCTTGCAGTCGCAATGGCTGTGCCATTTAAACCCATGCGGGGCGTAAGTATAAGGTTAAGGGTAATATTAATGAATATACCTATTGCCATATAAATGGTATTGTATTTTTCATTGCCTGTCATTAATGCAAAATTAACAACCGGCCCGAAACCGATATTAATCAGTTGCCCGCAACAAATAATGATAAGGGCAATCTTCCCGGGCGAAAACTCAGAACCAGAAACGCGCATGATTTGACCGCTAAACAATACGAGGGTAATAAATACGGGAAGTGAGAAAAGCATTACCCAGCGGATGGTACGCGTTATCATCCGTTGCAGTTTTTCTTTATCCTCGGGCGTATTTAACCGGGCTATGGAAGGCTGAATGATCATATTCATAACATAAAGGAAAAATAAAAGGAAGGCCCCGTATCTTTCGGCCGCATAATATATTCCTACCTGTACCGAGTCTTTCAGGGAGCCCAGCATAATGACATCTAAGCGAGAAAGGCTGCTGACACAGGTTAACAGGAAAAGAGAACCTACAAATTTTTTCCAGGTTTTTTTATCATATGCTGCTTGTATTTCTTTTATATTGTTCATCCGTCGGAAGATCATAAATATAAAAATGAATGCGACCACGAAGGATATAATGTTCAGCCCGATGGCTGCAGGCAAGCTCATTTGCCCCATTACAAGGCGGAAAATCACCAGGGTAATAAGAAGAAATAGTGGCTTTACTGTGTTATCGGTTAAAAAAGAAATTAGTAATTTATTTTGCCCTCTTAACAAATTGGTATAAAAATTTATAAATGCATAAATTGGAATTATTGAACAGGAAACCAGCAAGGGAAGCGTATAAGGTGTTTTAGGCGCAACGTGAAGTACATATACCGTCATCCATAAATACACGGCTGTTCCGGCTGCCAAAGCGGTGCTGATGAAAAACAGCGAGCGTGAGGACCAATGGTACAATCCTTTCCAAAGGCCTTTTTCGCCTTTTGATAAGTAGGAGGAAGTAAACCGCACGGCTGTTATTTCAAATCCGTAAGAAGCAAAGTTCATCAGCGTGAAGATATAGACTGCCGTAAGGGAGTAAATTCCATACCTGCCTGGCCCTAAGGTTCTGGTTAATACGATCATGATTAAATAGGCCAGCAAATAATAGCCGGACCTTACTATGAAGGAGGGTAATATTACTGTAGAAAGCCTGGTTCTGTCCTCTTCGTTTTTTATAAAAGGACGGAGCAGGGTTTCAATCAGGTTCTTAATCATGGGTCTATTGGGCGAAATTCTTGACAGTTTTACAAAGGAAACGCTAAAATTGGAAAAAAAATCAATACCAAGCGTGATTCATCTTAAAATCAAGGCTCTTTCAAGGCAATGAATATTTCCAATGGCCTATAATCCCTATATTTGCATTCATTCCTATGGAAAAGGAAAATAAGATAAAGAAAACAATTCGAGGGCTGTTTGCCATTGTAAAAAACCCATGGCTTCTCAACCATGTGCTGAACGACAATGCGGTTTGGGCTGCCTATATTCAAAAAAAATATGGTATTGCCGAAGGGTTGAAAAGGGTTGATATTACTGCACTTTTCTCAGGATTTAAAGAAACCCTTAACACGTTTGCCTTTCTCGACGGGGGCTCTTCGGCTGTTGACCTCAGCGTGATAAAGGGTTTATGTAAAACGGTTCCCAATTGCACGTATTTTGAAATTGGCACCTGCAGGGGCGAAAGCGTTGCCAACGTTGCTGACGTATGCAGCAAGTGCTATACACTCGACCTGAATCCTGAACAATATTCTGATAAGGTAGAAGGTGCACTGGTGGGCTTTTTCTCAAAGAACCTTGAGAATGTAACCCAATTATGGGGCAGTTCGGCTGATTTTGATTATGCAGGACTGGGCCGAAAATTTGATGTTATATTTATTGACGGGGACCATCACTATGAGTTTGTAAAAAGCGATACAGCCAATGTATTTAAGCATTTGGTTCATGAAAACACGATTGTAATATGGCATGATTATGCTACCGATGTTATTTACCCGCGCAATGAAGTATTTGCCGGAATATTAGATGGGGTTCCTGCGGAATTACATAAAAACCTTTACGGGGTGACGAACAGTATTTGCGCCATTTATACGAATAGAAAGCTTCCGACCATCGAGCAATCCCAGGTCCGCATGCCAACCAAGAAGTTTAAAATAACACTCGAAGCAGAGCAACTTTCGACTAAATGAGAAAACCGAATTTATTTATTGTAGGTGCGCCTAAAACAGGCACTACCGCATTATATGAATATTTGGATAAACACCCCGATGTATACTTTCCCAGGAAAACAATTTACTATTTCTGCAGCGACCTTACCTTCCGTACCCCAGCAATACCCGAAAGCGTTTATCTGGATATTTTTGCCGGTGCCGGAAGCCAAAAGATAGTTGCTGAGGCTTCTGTTTTCAATCTTTTATCTCCGGGAGCTGCGGAAAAAATAAAAGTCTTCAACCCTGATGCCCGCATTATAATTATGGTGCGGAACCCCATAGATATGGTATATTCCCTGCATACGGAAAATTTTTCCAACGGAGATGATAACATAAAAGATTTTGAAGCGGCATTAAATGCGGAAAGCGAAAGGAAACAAGGCCGGCTTATTCCTCCATACCACAATGCTCCTGTTGAAGCCTTGTATTATAGCGGGGTTGGAAAATTCTACGAACAGGTGCTGCGCTATAAATCTGTTTTTGGGGAAGACAAGCTGCATATTATTTTCTTTGACGATTTTAAAGCTGACACAGAATTGGAATACCGAAAAGTGCTACGGTTCCTGGGGTTGGAAGAGATCATGCCTGATACACTCAAGGTGGTAAACCCCAGTAAAGTTCCCCGCAACAAAGCTTATTTGAATTTCCTGCTGAACCCTCCCGGATTCATCAAAGTCACAGGCAGGGTATTATTCCCTCATCATAGCCGTAGGAGGGAATGGATGATTGACTTTTTGTGGGATTTTAATATAAAATACAAAGCTAGAAAACCCATACCGGTTGCGTTAAAGCAATGCCTTTTAAATATCTACAAAGATGATATTGAAAAATTAGGCAAACTTTTAAACAGGGATTTGAGCAATTGGCTGAAACCGTAAAATGGCAAATGAAAAACTGAAAATATTATTTATCTCCTCCTGGTATCCACACAAATTTAGGCCCCTGAACGGGATATTTGTAAAACGCCATGCTGCGGCTAATGCACTTGATTGTGATGTTTCTGCCATATTTGTATGTTCTGCTGAAAACAATTCTATTGAAGAAGCAATAGAAGATGGCATTTATACTTTGAGAGGATATTATAAAAAACCTGCACTGAAAGTGTTCAAGTTTATAAGCTATCTCCGGATGTGGAAAAAAGCCCTCTCGGTTTATAAAAGTAAAAAAGGCAAACCCGATATTGTCAATGCCAATGTTGTATATCCTGTATCCATTATAGCGAGATGGATAAAGCGGATGTGGGGTACTCCCTATGTTATTACGGAACACTGTACATATTATTTTCCGGAGGATGGGCGCTACAAAGGGTTTATTATAAAACTAATTTCACGTATTGGGATTACTAATGCTGCCGCCGTTATTACCGTATCAGAAAAATTAAGCAGTGCTATGCAGTCATTAGGACTTAGGAACAATTATTTTATTATTCCC
>Ga0206990_1045_pt1 | contig 31039 bp, 27 predicted proteins | sample Alteio_BWMinCont_8_FD_153283 | JGI IMG/M metagenome (GOLD analysis project Ga0206990, IMG submission 153283) | Enriched cells from forest soil in Barre Woods Harvard Forest LTER site, Petersham, Massachusetts, United States -... | ecosystem: Environmental > Terrestrial > Soil > Temperate forest >... | reverse complement strand
TGAGCAACTGAAGGCGAAGGGCGTGCTCTACTTAGAAACCGAGGGCAAGAACAAGGGCTGCTGGGTGATGAAGCGAGCCGGCGCCGCCCGTAACGACGATGAACTTCGCGATGGAGATGATCCTGAAGCCTCCGAATCAGTCGACGGCCCTGACGAAGATGCCAAGGTTATTGTTCGCTCGAACCGGACGGTGACTTACGTCGGCAAGGACATCGCGTATCACCTGTGGAAGTTTGGCGTGCTGGGCCGCGACTTCGCGTATCGGCGGTTCTTTCGCTATTCCAACCACGAGTGCTGGATTTCGGCGGAGAGCGGCGAGGCGGACCATCCTCATTTTGGTGGGGCGCAGGCGATCTACAACGTGATCGATTCCCGGCAGGCTGATCCTCAGGCGAACGTGATCGAGGCACTGCGTGGGCTGGGATACACCGACCAGGCGGCGCACTACACGCACTTCTCCTATGAGATGGTCGCGCTGACTCCGCGTTGTGCGATGGAACTGGGGTATGACCTGCCCGAAGAAGATCAGTTGCGTTCCTATATCGAAGTCTCCGGGCGCAAAGGGTTCGGGGTGAAGGCCGATGATCTGATCGATAAGCTGATCGCAGCGACGCAGAAAGAAGTCGACGAGCGGCATCCTGAACTCGAAGCTGCGGAGCGTACAGTCATCGCGAAGGAGATTGCCGTCGGTGCGCTGCGCTACTTCATGCTGAAGTACACACGCAATTCGGTGATCGCCTTCGATTTCAAGGACGCCCTCAGCTTCGAGGGTGAGACCGGGCCATACATCCAGTACGCGGTCGTGCGCACTCGCAGCATCTTTCGCAAGGGCGAGACAACTGCCGAACAGTCGCTGGCGAATATGGTGGGCATCGACGCGGCGCCTTATCTGAGCGGGGAAGATGCGGATGCAATCTGGCAAGTGTGGCTCCGTGCGGCCAAGACCTCGCTGCTGCTCGACCAGTGCATTGCAACTGCTGAGCCTGCTTATCTGGCGCGCCATGCCTTTCAACTGGCGCAGGACTTCAGCAATTTCTATCGCAAGCACCACATCCTCACCGAGCCCGATCCAGAGAGAAAGAAATTCCTGCTGGCGACGGCCGCCGTCGCGCAGCGCGAATTGATTCGCTCGCTCGGCTGGCTGGGTATCAGCGCACCGGAAGTTATGTAGAGGCACCACGCAAAAGAGGCGCCCCAGAAGGAGCGCCTCTTTTGTCTCTCCGATGGCTACGTACCTACTGGATGGGCTGGCCGGCGGCGGTCATTTGACTCAGCTGTTGCTGATCAAATTGCTTCACCCCGTCAGGCAGCGGGGCGTAGTTCAGTGATCCCGCGGTCGCCTGGCCGTCGGTGATGACGTATTGGATGAAGTTCTTGAGCGCACTCCTCTTGTCCTTGTCTGGACCGTCTTTCGGAATGATGAGGAAGGTTAAGGTGGATATGGGATACGCGTCGGCGGCGGTGGCCGGTGGATTCACGATGGGTTGCCGCGGGTCCTGCGAGAGCTGCGCGGTGAAGGCGTTGATCGCAGCAGTCGTGCTTTGTGCGGTTGGAGCGATGTACTTGCCGGCCTGATTCTTTATCTTGACTACAGGCAGGTGGTTCTGTTGCGCGTAAGTCAGCTCCACGTAGCCGACGGCTCCGGGCGATTGGCGAAGTTGACCGGTGACGCCTTCGCTGCCCTTTCCGCCCAGTCCGAGTGGCCAGCTTACGCTATTGCCCTTGCCCACCTTCGATTGCCATTCAGTGCTGACTGCCGAGAGATAGGTCGTGAACGCATTGGTGGTTCCGCTTCCATCTGCGCGATGAACGACAACGATGGGTTCATTGGGAAGGTTCACCCCGGGGTTGTCCTTGGCGATGAGCGGGTCGTGCCAGGTCTTCACGGTTCCGAGAAAGATTCCGGACAGCGATTCCGGTGAGAGTTGGAGAGGCTGAGAGAGCCCGCCAAGGTTGTAGGTGATGCAGACAGGGCCGGCGGTCTCCGGGATCTGAATGACAGGCGCCATGCTCGGAAGCTGGTTGTCGGCAAGCGGCGCGTCGGAGGCTCCAAAGTCGACGGTGTTGCTCTTGACCTGTTGAATGCCACCGCCAGAGCCGATGGATTGATAATTGATCTGAACGCTGGGATGGGACTGGGAAAAGTCCTGGATCCAGCGGGTCATCAGCGGATAGACGAAGGTGCTGCCGGCTCCGGAGATTTGGATATTGCTTGAGGATTTGCAGGCGGTGAAAGTGACGGCGGCGAGAGTAAGCAGAGATAAGGCGCGAATTCGGCGATGCATGCTACCTCCAAGGCTCCACGCGATGCGATGTGCGATCGCCCGTTTCGGGTTGGACCGTCGGGGCCGGCGCTCTGAATTAGCCCTCGCAGCTAACATTTTGTAACCGCAGTATTCTCTGCGGCAATCCTGGATGGAATGATTCATCGGATTTTCGTGATTGGCGGCACGATCCGATCCATTATCTATCCCGCCGCCAGTTCCTTCGCTCTTTGCGTGGCTCGCATCACCGCCTTGATTAATGTCACTCGCAATCCGCCCTCCTCGAGTTCGAGGATGCCGTCAATAGTGCAGCCGGCAGGTGTGGTTACGGCGTCCTTGAGGAGAGCAGGATGATAGCCGGTTTCGAGCACCATGCGCGCCGCTCCGTAGGTAGTCTGGGCGGCGAGCAGGGTAGCGATATCCCGCGGCAGTCCTACTTTGACGCCGGCCTCGGCCAGCGATTCGAGGATGATGTAGATGAAGGCCGGCCCGCTGGCTGAGAGACCGGTGACCGCATCCATGTGCTTCTCGTCGACGATGACGGTCCGGCCGACGGTCTCGAAGATGCGGGTTGCGAAAGCCATCTGCGGTTCGGTAACGTAGCGGCCGCGGCAGAGAGCGGAGATGCCCGCGCCGAGCATAGACGGGGTGTTGGGCATGGCTCGGATGACGGGAATCTCGATGCCAGCGGCTTGTTCGATAGCCGATGTCTTGACGGATGCGGCGAAGGAGATGAGCAGCTTCTCCGTGGTCAGAGCGGGCTTGATCTCGGCGACGAGATCGGGAATCTGAAAGGGCTTCACACCGAGCAGAATCACGTCGGCCTCTTCGACGACAGCGCGGTTGTTCGTCGAAACCTCTACTCCCCACTGCGCGGAAAGCGCAGCGGCGCGGTCGGCGTGGGCGACGGTGGCAAGAAGCTGGTCAGGGCTCAGAATCTGCTGCTTGAGGAAAGCCTGGAGGAGGATTCCGCCCATCTTGCCGGCTCCGAGGACGGCGACGCGAAGTTGGGACAAATCTCGATCAATCGCTGCGGTATTCATGGTCGTTCCAGAGTACAGGAGCGAGGGTTTCGAGGTTAACAGAGCAGGGAATTGTTTAAACCATGCGGCGATTACACTTCGGACGGGATGGGTCCGCCTGGCGCCGCTGATGCCCGCGAGAGTGTAAAGAATCCGCCAGCGAATGCGAGGAGGAGCAGGAGCGTTTCATAGCATCCGACGAGAGTTTGGGCGTTCACAAAATAAGGGACGATGAGGGAGGGCAGGAAGAGCAGCACCAGCAACGCAATCAGCCTGCCTGTCTGCAATACGTTAACGAAAATGACGAAGGCCGCAAACAAGGCGATATCCGCATCGTAAGGCAAAATTCTTGGGCTAATGAGGATGACCGAAAGCACGACCGTTGAAAGCCACAAACGATTCGATGCGGGCTGATCAATGCGCCGGCGAAGAAGGAATAAGGCCACGATCAGGATTCCGGCGAAGATTCCAGTGATGAGAGACGGCATTGTGCTGACTCTTCCGTGGAGTTTGTATTCGAGGCCGGAGGCGATGCCGAGAATGCCGTATCCGTAATGATGGATGACTGTCATTTGCTGTACGAGCGACCACTGATATCCGGCGTAAAGCGCTGGAGAGAATACTCGCTGAAGGCCGTATGCGGCGGCCACGGCGACAGCGCAGATGCTGCAGTATCGCCATTGCCCCGTACCGGTAAGCAAGGGCAGAAGCAGGAGAAGCACCAAGGGAAGTTTGATCAAAGCGCCGACGAAAACGGCTACATAGAAGAGCGCCCAGCGATTGGCACGAATTCCGGGCAGCATTGCCAGGAAAGCAAGGAGATATAGCACAGACGCAATATTGCCGTTGGTCAATGCCATCACTCCGGTGAGTCTGGGCTCGGCAAAGAAGATCAGCAGGGCAAAGCCTGCATTGAGCCAGGTCTGGCGGAAGTAGAAGCGAGCGAGCACGATCGGCAGCGCGATGGTGCTGGCCACATGTACGACCGCATAGAGATACCAGCCGATGTGGCCTGGAAGGATGCGAGCGAGAAAGCCACCCACATCGAGAAAGATGGGGGGATATACAAAACGCAGAGCGCCGTGGATGGTGCGATAAGGATCAGTTCCGGCTAGCCAGTCGTTCAGCGCATCCGCATAGACGGGCTCGTTGGTGAGCACAAAGCTTTGCAGGGATAGACCGTGGTTGATAGCCCACTGGACATATAGGTGGCGACAGGCAACAACTGCGAGCAGGATCGCTATCAGGTATGAAGGCGGTGGTCGAACCGGCTCTGTGATGGTCTTCGCGTACACACAGACCCCTTGTCGGAGAAACCGTGGGCAAGGCTCCCCGATGCAGCCGACGAAGGGACGTCCGATGCCGAGAAGATCGACCGCTCACAACACCCGGGCGGCCAACGTCGCAGTCGCTAAATTCTGCACGATTTGCGCTGCGCGATCCAGCACGAATCCGCGACAACCTGGAGCACGGCCCGGCGCTACCGGGATTTCTGTTGAGCAGCGATCCAGTCGTCGATGCGTTGTTCGAGGACGTCGAGCGGCAAGGCGCCGGAATCAAGTACCTCGTCGTGGAAGGCCCGAATGTCGAATTTAGCGCCGAGCGCCGCTTGCGCCTTCGATCGCAGCTCGAGGATCTTTAGCTGGCCCATCTTATACCCGAGTGCCTGCCCTGGCCAGGCGATGTAGCGGTCAACCTCTGCCTGGATGTTGGTGTCGTCCATCGATGAGTGCTGGCGGAAGTACTCGAGCATCTGCTCGCGGGTCCAGTGCATGGAGTGCACACCGGTATCGACGACCAGCCGGATGGCGCGCCAGGTGTCGGCTTCGAGCCGTCCGTAGTCGGACCATGGATCCTGGTAGAAGCCCACTTCTTTGCCAAGGCGTTCGGAATAGAGAGCCCAGCCTTCGGTGTAGGCGGTGTAGTCGATGTAGTTGCGGAAGGCGGGCAGACCAGTCAACTCCTGCGCGATGGAAATCTGCAGATGGTGCCCGGGAATGCCTTCGTGATAGCTGACGGATTCTACGTTGGTCAGCGCTCGCTCGTTGAATTTGTAGAAGTTGACGTAGACCGTACCGGGGCGCTTGCCGTCGGGAGTGCCCTGCACGTAGTAGGCCTGCGTCTGATCCTGCTGCATGTACTCAGGAACGGGAAGCACTACGAGCGGAGCCTTGGGCAATGTGTCGAAGAGTTGCGGCAGCTTCGGCCCCATCTGGTCGATGTAATGGCTGTAGAGGCCGATCAACTGATCGGTCGACTGCGGATGCAGCTTGGGATTGGCCGCGATCGAAGCGCGCAGCGAGGCGAGGTCCTTGAATCCGAGCTTCTGCGCGATGACCAGCATCTCGGCCTCGTCGCGCTTCACTTCGTCGAGCCCCAACTGATGGATGGCTGCGGGCGTCAGGTTCGTGGTGGTGCTCTTGCGGACAAGGAAGCCGTAGTACTTGTCTCCGTCGGGAATGGACCAGAGACCGGGATCGGTGCGTCCCGCGGGAATATAGGTCGAGGTGAGAAAGCGGGCGAACTGCATGTAAGCAGGCAATACCTGCTTGCGGATCGCTTCAAGAATTTCAGTCTTGATGCGGGTCTGATCGTCGGCAGAGATACCGGCGGGAAATTTCTGCAGCGGGCGAGCGAAGGGGCTGTCTTCGGGCTTCTGATTGGCGATGGCGTTGACCTGAACCAGGACCTTCTCGAGGATGTACTTCGGCGGAACTCGTTGGTCTTCAACGCCCGTGGCCATGTTAGTGCTGATCTGCTGGAAGACTGTGGGAATTTTGGTCAGGCGCGCAGCGTAGTCGTCGTAATCTTTTACGGTCTCAAAGCTAAGCTGCGGAACCATCGCGGGCAGTTCGATGTGCGCCCCCCACATCTGGGTTACCGGCATCTCCCAGGGCTTGTATTCGGCCTCTTCCTGGTCTTCAACCAGACGGCGCGCCATCAGGTCTTTGCTGAGAATCTCCTGATCGCTGAGGCCAGTGGTGTCGATGGCGGCCAGGCGGAAGATGTAGTCGCGCCCCCGTCCCAACCGATCGTTATAGGTGGCGACGGAGTAGTCCGAGAGCTGATCGCTATAACGCTTGTCGCCGATGCTGGAGGCAAACTCGGGAGAGTGGCGAAGCTGGTCTTGCCAGATTTCGTCGAAGAGAGCTTTGAGCGCGGCGCGCCGGTCTTCAAGAGAGACGGGAACCGCGGGTATTGAGATACCGGGCTGTCGTCGTTGTTCAGCCTGTTTGCGGACTGACTCTGGAAATGTCTGGGCCAGTAGTGGCAGAGAAATGAGGACGGACAGGCTGAGTACGAAGAGTTTTTTCATGCAAAGGCGACGGCCGGAACCGCTTTGCGCAGTGTAGAGCCGCTGAGCGCAGTGTAGATGATTGGTGGGAGTGCGACTAGGGCGGGGAGGTGGCGCTGTCTGCGTTTATGGCGGGGCTGACGCTTCCAGCTTCGAGCAGCCGGTACAAAGTGGAGCGGCTGATGCCGAGCATCTTGGCGGCGCGGAGCTTGTTGCCGTCGACCCGGGTGAGAACAAGATTAATGTGGCGCAGGATGGCGCGATCGAGATTCGGGTCGTCTTCGGAGGCGACGGGATTGGAGGTCGCGGTCGCAGAGCAGGGCGAGAGCGCTGGGATATCGATAGGACGGATCCACTGGCCTTCGCATTCGAGAGCTGCGCAGTGAATGACACTTTCCAGCTCTCGAACGTTGCCCGGCCAGGCGTACGCGGTGAGACGTGGCAGGGCATGAGGAGCAAGGCCACGGACGGGCTTTCCGTGGGTCGCGGAGAAGCGACGGGCGAAGAAGTCCGCGAGGAGCGCGAGATCATCGCGGCGTTCGCGCAGCGGAGGGATAGCGAAACGAATGGCGGTGAGCCGGTGGCAGAGGTCGGCGCGAAAACCAGAGGACGCGCCGGCGCAGAGGCAGGCTGGAGCTGAAGAAGACCTGCCGGGGAACGGCGTCCGGGATGCGGCGCGCCTGCTGGTTGTCCAGCCACTGGAGAAAAGCCATGAGCCGGGTCTGCTGTTCGACGGAAAGCTCCTCGACGTGGCTCAGAAAAAAGGGTGCCGTGGCGCGCATCGTTCAGCAACGGCGTGGGTGGCGCCAATGACGGACCGCTGGCAAAAACTGCGTCGCGGGGCAGGGAGTAAAGGGCTCTTTCGATGCCGGGCCGAGATCGTGGAGAGTCCGGCCAGCGAGTGCCTTACCGGTGCCGCTCTCGCCCTCGATCGTGGCAATACGCAGATGCCGGGCTGTACTGCGCATCTGCGAGAAAGCCCGCTGCATGACGGAGCTGCGTCCCACCATGGTGCCGAGGGTCCACTCGGGATGATCGACCAGCGCGTGCGACGCGGCGGCCACAACGGCCGGCAGGTTCTCATCGGTGCTTTGGAGTGGATACAAGGCCCTGCCCTCTGCAGACAAGGGGCTTATCGGCAACGAGCGGCAGAATGTTTAAGAAGTGACCACCTGATGGGGGCGATGTCCGCTTTTTGTGTGCGCTTCTCCGGCATGCCGGACGCGGGAGGAGGGCTCGTCGGAGAAGATCTTTCCGTCACGGATATGGACGACACGGTGCGCGTATTCGGCGATGTCCGGCTCGTGAGTAACGAGCACGATGGTGTTTCCGCGGGAGTGCAGCTCGTCGAACAGGGCCATGATCTCGTCGCCGGTCTTGGAGTCGAGGTTGCCGGTCGGCTCATCGGCCAGGATGATGGATGGCCGATTGATGAGCGCGCGGGCAATGGCCACACGCTGCCGCTGGCCGCCGGAAAGCTCATTCGGCTTGTGGTGCATGCGCCCATCGAGATTAACCGCACGCAACGCCGCCTGGGCACGCTCCAGCCGCTCATGAGCCGGGGTGCCGTTGTAGATAAGAGGCAGCTCCACGTTGTGCAGCGCAGTGGCGCGGGCCAGCAGGTTGAAGGTCTGGAAGACGAATCCGATTTCCTTGTTGCGGATGCGGGCGAGTTCGTCGTCGTTCAGTTCGCTGACCAGATGTCCGTTAAGCCAGTACTTGCCCTGGCTGGGGGAATCGAGGCAGCCGATCAGGTTCATCAGTGTCGACTTGCCGGAGCCCGAGGGGCCCATGATGGCGACATACTCGTTGTGCTTGATGGAGAGCGAAATCCCCTGCAACGCGTGGACCTGCTGTTCGGACCCCATGTCATAGGTCTTCCAGATATCGTCCACGACGATCACGTCGCCCTGCGGAACAGCCGAGCGGTTTACATCCGGGTAGGCGGTCGCAGAGTGGTCCGCGTTGAAGGTGGCTTCCGTCGTCATCCAGAACTCCTGTTCAGCCAAATGGGTGCGGCCAGGGTTTCGCGCAGACCGCACTACTCATTACGTCTTGCGCTCGCACACAGTTCCCGGCGCCGGTCTTGCGCGAACGTCTTACGAACCGGACGAGTCGCTATCCTTCGGTGGTGCTATCGGCGTCGTATCGCGCTTCACAAGAGCATTATCCTTGAGATCGCGTAGTACATGGAAGGTTCCGGTGATGATTTCGTCTCCCGGTTTCACCCCACTGGTGACTTCGATATCTGTCGTTCCGGTGATCCCGGTGGTGACAGGGACGAAATGGGCGCGCAATTTGCCCTTTTCATTCTCGAGCACGAAGACTCCCTGAACCTGCTTCTGACCATCGGCAGCCGGGGCCGGCTTGGCGCCGTGCGCATCTGGAGCGCGCATGGCAAGTGCCTGAATCGGGATGGCGACGACGTCATCCTTCCTGGCGGTCTGGATCTTCGCCGTCGTCGAAAGGCCCGGCCGCAGTTCGTCGGTGGGGTTATCCAGGGTAATGACGACCTTAAAGTCCTTGGCTTCTTCCTGGCCGCTGGTCGTCTGGCTGGTAGCAACGCCGGTGGACCGCAGCAGCGCCTGGTCACCCACTTCCGTGACGTGGCCCTTGAAGACCTTCCCGGGGAGAGCGTCGACAGTGACGTCGGCTGACTGCCCGAGAGCGACGTTGACGATGTCGGTTTCGTCGACCTTCACCTCAGCGGTAATGACCGACATGTCGGCGAGAGTCATCAAGGTTGAGCCCTGCGCGTTCTGGATGCCTTCAACCACGGTTTCACCTTCGCGCACGGGCAAATTCGTTACGATGCCATCAAACGGCGCGATGGCCACGGTCTTGCCCAAAAGATCGATATTGGCACGCAGCGTAGCCTCCTGCGTGGTCAGGTGGCCGCGTCCGGATTGCGTCTGGGCTTTGGCCTGGGCGAGAGCGGCATTGCTCTGGGCAAGGGTAGCTACAGCGAGGTCATAAGCCGCCTTCTTGGCGTCGTAGTCCTGCTTGGCCATGACCTGGGCGGCATAGAGGGCCTTGGCACGATCATAATCGAGCTTCTTTTGTTCGAGGTCGGCCTTGGCGTGTTCTACGTTGGCCTCCTGTGTCTTTTCCGCAGCGACTTCGGCGGCAATGTCAGTCTGGGCGGCGGCGATGGAGGCCTTCTGGCCTTCGACGTTGGCGCCCTGCTGGACGTTTTCAATGCTGGCGACCTCCTGGCCTCTCTTGACCTTGTCCCCTTCTTTTACATAGAGATGCGTAATTCGTCCGAACGCCGTCGCGCCCAGGTTGACGTAGGTCTTTGGTTTGATCTGGCCGGTTCCGCTGACGGTTGCGACCAGGTCTTTGCGAGCTGCCTTATCGGTAATCACTTTGGTGTATCCGGACTGCGCACGGATTACGGTAAAGGCAACAATGGCGGCGACGGCAACAACGACGATAATGACGATAAGAATCTTCTTCAAGCTCATATCCCTATGGGCGGATTTGCCAGCAATCACCTTTGGGGGGAACTACGCAAAACCGGGACCAATGGTTCCGGATAGCGTAGCGAGCACTAGTGATACATATGGAGTTCACGCGGCGTGAGTCGATTCCAATGATATCAGGTTGGTCACCGGCCGGGGCGCAAGAACGAGGCGTACGGTGGGTGCGGGCTCACGGACCGGCTCAGCTTCAGAATGGCACAGAACCGCTTGTATCTGACGTTACGAGTCCGTAAAATCAGAGGGCTGGATAGGAGCAGTCCGCGTCTTATGTCAAAAGGACGGTTTTCCCTGGTTTTTGCAGTTGCTTTGGGTACGTTTGCAGCAATTCCTGCCGTTCACGGGCAGCAAGCCGCCCCGTCCAGTTCCCAGGCCGCTCCCAATTCGCAGAACTCAGACACTCAGAATCAGGATCCGCTTAGGCGGCAGCTCTCAGACAAAGAGCGATTCAAGCAGCAGAAGGAACTCAAGCAGGAACTGCACGGGACCTACAAGAAGTGGGTGGACGAGGATGTCCACTGGATCATCACGGATCAGGAGCTGAAGGCCTTCAAGAGCCTTAGCAATGACGAGGAGCGCGACTCGTTTATCGAAGCGTTCTGGCAGCGCCGCAATCCCAATCCTGATTCTCCCGAAAACGAATTCCGGGAAGAGCATTACAGGCGCATCGCTTACGCCAACGAGCATTTTGCCGCCGGCAAGCCGGGCTGGAAGACGGATCGCGGCCACATGTATATCGCGTTCGGCAAGCCGGACGATATCGAATCGCATCCCAGCGGTGGTATGTATGATCGTCCGATCGCCGAGGGCGGCGGTCAGACGTCGACTTTTCCTTTTGAGATTTGGCACTACCGCTACTTGGAGGGCGTCGGCGACAACATCGATATCGAGTTTGTCGACACCTGCATGTGCGGCGACTATCACATGACCATCGACCGTTCGGAGAAGGATGCGCTCCAGCACGTTCCCGGAGCCGGCGCGACGCTTTACGAGCAGATGGGCATGTCCAAGCAGGCGGACCGCTTCCGCGGCGGCCTGGAAAATCTGGGCGACGGCCCGAACGCGGCTATCAATCAGAGCAAGCAGTTCGATCGCCTAGAGCAGTTTGCCAAGTTGCAGGCTCCGCCTCCGGTCAAGTTCAAGGACTTGGAATCGTTCTTGTCCAACCACAAACTGCTTACCGGGCCGATCTTTCCTTTTGATGTCCGCACCGACTATGTAAAGGTCACGGACGACACGGTTCTGGTGCCGATCACGCTACAGATCAAGAATCGCGATATTACCTTCAACACGAAGGACGGCGTTTCAAAGGGTGAAGTGAATATCCTGGGTCGGGTGTCGACGATCACCGATCACGTGGTCCAGACCTTCGAAGAGACCGTGCAGGTGGAAGAGCCGGCCGAGTTGCTGCCGCAGACCCTGGATCACTCTCAGCTCTACTGGAAGGCCCTTCCGCTGCGGCCGGGCCGCTATCGCGTAGACGTGGCTATCAAGGATGTGAATAACGTCGACCACGTTGGCATATGGGCGCAGGGAATCACGGTTCCGAAATATGACGACGACCGGCTGTCGGCTTCGTCGCTGATCCTGGCCGACAAGATGTACCGGGTGCCTTCGAAGGAGATTGGCACAGGCAGCTTCATTATCAGCAACACTTTCATCCGGCCACGCGTTACCGCCAACGCGGCGACGCCGGTCAGCTTCCATCGCGATCAGAAGCTGAATTTCTGGATGCAGGTATACAACCTGGGTATCGACGAGAAGAGCAAGCAGAATTCGGCCAAGATTACGTATCAGATTATTGATACGGCATCTAACAAAACGCTTCTCGACACGTCAGAGGATTCGAAGAGCTTGAGCGCCAACTCTGATCAGGTCACGGTGGAAAAGAGTTTGCCACTTGCAAGCCTTCAGCCCGGGAAGTACCTTGTCAAAATACAGGTGAACGACAGCGTCTCGAAGCAGGAGATTGCACAGTCAGCCCCCTTCACCGTAGAGTAGGCGAAATCTGGAAGATTCTGCCGCAGAGCAGTGATTCCGAGCCAATATTTGGAAGATGGGCCAGGCAACAACAAACGACTGAATCAGTGAACCGAAGTTTTTCCAACGTCGCCCCTGGTATTGCGCTGCTCCTCGCGGTGCTGTCGCTTCCCGCCCACGCCCTCACGGATGGGGCAGTGAGCGGTATTGTGCGCGACGGCAAAGGTACGCCGCAGGTTGGAGCGTTGGTCGAACTGCTGAGGCCGGATCTCTCAATCATTGCCCAGACCTTTACAGACGATCACGGCCGCTACGAACTGCCCCGAGTGCTGCCCGGCGTGTACGGCGTAAAGGCTACCGGCTCGCTCTTCCTTCCCACGCTGCGGGAAAACCTACACATCACAGCCAGCTCCAGACTGGTCGTGAACTTGACACTGAACACTCTGTACGAGGCCTTTCGCTGGCTGCCTGCCCAGCCGCGCGCCGCCGACGAGCCCCAGGACGACTGGACCTGGACGCTGCGCCTTTCGGCCAACCGGCCGCTGCTGCGCATGCTCGAGGATGGTCCTCTCGTAGTGGTCACCGAGGCCGAAGGCCAGAATCCGGCGCTCAAGGCGCGGGTGACGATTCGGGGGGGTGAGAGCGGCTTCGGCGAGGGCGGCGTGCATCACGGTTTCGAGATGCGACGGTCGAATGACGACTCGCATCAACTGATCCTGCGGGCTGATCTAAGCCAGTCTGAAGACACGGCGCTCAATACGGTGGTGGGATACGAGCAGCAGCTTGCCCCAGGTCGCACTCTCCGTACGGTCGGAGCGTTTGTCGATCGCCCCGAGATCGCCGGCGGACCTGACGCACAGGGCATGCAGGCGATGATATTGCGCGCCGCCGAAACGATGACGCTGACCGAGGCCGTCGACGCCGAGTTTGGCAACGAGATCGAGGCAGTGCACCTAGGAACAACCCAGATCGCGAATCATTCCTTTGCCGCCCTTCGAGTTCATGCCGGCGATGCCACGGTTTCGTACCGGATCGCGACTGCCCCGGGAATGCAGCAAGCGGACTTGATAGATCGCCCAGGAGCTCTTCCGCCGGCGGTCGTGGAGCGCGATGGGCAACTACTGCTGCAGCATGGCCTGCACCAGGAGTTCACCCTGGCGGACCGGTCGGGCAATCTGCGCGTTCGCGTGACCGCCTTCCATGACAGCATTGTGCATCCGGTGATCAACGGCGGCGGCCAGATTTCGGAAGCCGATTGGAAGAGTGGCGATGTACTCTACGACTCGTCAACCGGTTCGCTGAAGGTGATGGGAGAGGACTTCAGTAGTGCTGGTGCGATCGCCGAACTCAAGGAGATGCTGCCGGACGATATGTGGGTCTCGATCGGCATGGGAACCGGCAATGCGCTGGTCGCGGACGCTCATCCCATCCCAGTGACCCTCGAAAACGGCTTGCTCAGTCTGCGTCCGCGCCGCACGGAGATGGTAACAGCTGGATTTGGCGGGAAGCTGCAGCATGCCGGCACACAGTGGCAGGCCACGTATCGATGGCAGCCGCCGGGAACTGTCACCGCCATCGATCCATTCGATGCGAATCGGAATAATCCCTACCTCAGCTTTTATCTCCGCCAGCCAATTCACTGCAGGGGAATTCTTCCCAACGGGATGGAAGCTCTGATTGACGTGAGCAATCTGTTAGCGGAGGGCTATCGGCCGTTTGTGACCAGCGATGGCAGCGTTCTCTACTTCGCGCAGGCATCGCGCGCTGTCGAAGGCGGACTGTCCTTTTCCTTCTAGGGCAGGGTTTGCTTCGAGTCGAAAGGTTCGCAAAGTGTGATATATTTTTTGAAGCGCGTGAGAAAAACGCATGCGCTCCTATCCGGTTTTACTGAGTCGCCGATCCTGGCGCACCCTTCGGACGCGTAGCTCAACTGGCAGAGCATTCGACTCTTAATCGACAGGTTGTAGGTTCGATTCCTACCGCGTCCACCATCTCAAACCTAATTCTGTCAAGCAGATATCGATCTCGGATCGTTCTCCTCATTTGGTTCATTTTCCAAAACCTGACCAAAAACCTGACCAAACTTTCTTCGCTGGTTCCGCTGATTGATGATCTCGCGTAATGGTTCGAGTTCTTGGTGTTGATAAGGCTCCATGGATTTCAGATCAACATGTCCCATGGACTTTGCCACGGCGAAGACGTTACCGCTCTTCTCCATCGTATAGGTGCCATAGGTGTGTCGAGCCGAATACGGGACTAGCTTCCTGTCCAAGCCGGCCCGGCCTCGGGCTGCTTGGAACCCTTTGGCAATGGTCGTCAGATGGCCCGACTTGGAACGGGATGACGGAAATACCCATCCCTCACTCCGATCTGCGCACCACTGCCGAAGCATTGTCTTAGCCCGTTCGCTCATGGCAACAAATCGACGGGCCTTGGGGTTTTGCCTTGTGGTATCCAGATACGATTTGCTTCCCAATGAAGGTTTTCAATTCGCATTGGGAACACCTCATCGGGGCGCATTCCACAATCCTGCAGAATAACCAGAACCAGCCAAGCCTGATCACGCATGAGCTTTGTCCGGCGATGTTTGATTGCTTTTCTGTAGGCAAACTCCAGATCATTTTCCGTCCGATCATCAATCAGCCGGTCACGTCCAGGAGCAGCAGTTAACCTGATTTTTGGCGTTTCCCGGAGCACCTTCCATTCCAGAGCCTTGCTTTGCATGCGTTTGAGAGTACGCAACGCCTGGTTCGTATAGTGTCCGGTGCAGGGAATGAGTTCGTCTTGTGTTAAACACTTCCCTTCGGTGTCTTTCTTTGTCCGATTAATTGCAGGACGAGGGAAGACGATCGACTCCGCGATATCCTGCGTTATCTGGTCTAGCCGCATCCCGGACAGCTTCGAATAGCTCAGCAATCTCCAGCCGTAGCGGTAATACCGTTTTCCGTTCGGGCTGAGCCGTTGAGAGTTTTCCACCCATTCTAGGAAACGCACTGAAAATCCTCGCAGTGTGGGTGGTTTCTTAGTGCGAACAGTGTGTGCTCCGTCTTCCTGAAGGCGCGCAAGCAGCGTGGCTTCGACGACCGCCGCAGCGGTCTTTTTTGTTTGCTTTGTGCTACTGCGGTATCGCTTCCCCTCAAAGTAAAACGAATACCACCAATAGCGGCTATCGGGCGGCTGAAACAGAGACAAGGTGTTCCTCCGTGATTGCCCGCACAGACGGACTACGCTCGCTCTCGTGGATGAAGAGATCCACAGGCTCCATATCATAGCGAACGCTTCCACGGAGCTTGAACCATTTTGGCCCGACACCGCTGCTTCGCCATTGGCGGAGTGTACCCTCAGGAATATCGAGAAGGCTCGAAAGCTCCTTTGTGCTCAAAAACTTTCTGGCAACGTTCCGGACTGGCATATAGGTTTCCTCCGTTAGCGTCACGACAGTCCGCCAAGAGATCGTATGGACCTGAAACTCGTCAGATAAGTGAAAATGCATTGGCTACCATCAGTTTTGGTCGTTGGGGCCGGCATGGATGGTGCCGTCATCGATGAGCTTCTCGATGGAGTTTTCAAGGATCCGCACCGACCGGCCAGTCCGCACGACGTCCACTTTCCGAGCGTAGACCATCTTCCAAGTTGTTTTTCACTAATGTTGAGCCGCAGAGCAGCTTCAGGAACTTTTAAAATGCGAGTCATCTAGCCTCCATTCATCTAACTTGCGTGCTCAAACGTCTCGAACAAGCGCCAAAGGTTGCAAAAGAGGTCCCATGCACCCGTTTCCTAGCTGAACGCTTGATCTGCGCGGAAGCGCACGATCGTCAATCCCAGCGGATTCACAGCGAGTTGGTTGTTCTTCACGTTTTTCGCGGAAGACATAGGTAACGCTGGCGGTCCATCGCTCGCGCTTGATCTCGGAATGAACCGCAGGGTTCGTAAACACCTTTTCGAATTCGATTCGCGCCGAATACGGCGACTGACGAAGGTCATCGAGAATGACATTCTTGATGACCTCGACATCGACATAGGGAAGCGAGCTGTCTTTGATATAGGTCTGGATGACGTTATCCTTGCGTTCCTGGTCGATGACAGCGCGCTGAACGTCGCCATTCAGGAAGTAGAGAGAGTTGGTCTGGTCGCGCTCGATGGTGAAGCGATTCTTGACCGAGTACAGTTGATCGCGCTTCGCCTCAAAGAATCGTCTCCGCTGGTCGACGGCGGTGGCTACGACCGGATCCTCATGGTTTACGAACGGGATGTCGGGACAATTGCGCTTGAAGAGATACTGGTAGACATGGAAGCATGGCCCGAATGCCCTGAGCGCTCCCTCAAGCCGCTTCACGGCGTACTCCTGCTCTCCGCTGTCTAACGACTCGTAATCGACGCCGCCGACACGTAGGACCATCCCGACGTCTCCGCTCTTGGTCAGAAACGTGGTTTCATCCCAGAAACCGTAAAGATTGATCTGCGCATTGAGCGATGCAGCTTCTTTCCACGGTTTGAGGGCCCGGGCGATGTTCAGCATCAACGCACCTCGACCATCGGGATCTGCTGTTTTGCCGCATCGTAGCGAGTCTTATAGCGTTCCGCCTTCGCCAGAATGCGAAGAAATGCCGGGTCACTGTTGGTCACCCAATGCCCAAAGGCGAACCCGCCAATAAACACAGCGATCCCGGCGAGGATGGAATCGAAAAGGTTGAAGGCGCTGACCGCACTCACGCAGATCAGGTAAAAGACCGTGCACTCGACACCCAGGTAGGTCAGAGGCTTGTGCAGGCTCTTGAATACTCGATTGCTTCGTTTGCGATTTGCCTTTGCGTCTGCCATCTTCGCCTCATCACTAGCGCGGGTTGATGGGATACACAGCTCTGGCGAGACTCCCCAGAGCCAGGAAAGGACGTTGACTGCAAGCACCGCGATGCCCGTTCCTGCAGCCACGCCCGCGAGCGCTTTCTTGGCTCCGGGCTCACTGTGAGCAAAGCCGTAGCCGCCGATCACGATTGCGATCAGACTTGCGACCTTTGCGATCGTTCCCGTGAATAGGGTTTGCAAGGCCGTGAAGCCGGTGTCAAGGGGAGAGCCAGCAGCCTGGGCGTGCGCCGCTACCGGCAAGAGCAGGAGAAGCAGGAAGATCGCTTTCGAGTCTTGCAATGCCCGGAAGCGTTTCTGCCATGCGGGCGAAAGCTTCATGCGATGTACCTCCTTTGCTGTGAAATTGACCGCGATCGAGCGGGTCATGCCCCAGAGATTGGCGCGAAGTCGATTTCTTGTCCAAGGCTTTGTTTGCACGCCTTAATGCGTAAAACTCATCAATACGGTGTGCGTCGTAACCGTGCGGAGTAAGACGACACGGTTCGGCTTGCGCGCTTGTGGAAAAAATTTAGCTCGCAATCGCCAGATTGGCTCCGCCAAGTTCACGCGCGATGTCTGCGATCATCTTCTGCACGCGGTAGGAGACTCCCCGGCGATAGGTAATGACCAGCAGAAGCGTTTCGAGGCCGCTGATCGGAGAGCATCGGAGATCCCGAGGAGCGTCGCCGCAGACTCCGCCCGGCACAATCGCGATGCCGGCACGTCCTGAACGAGATTGAATGCCTCGGACGGAGATGTCGCTTCCGCCGCAACCTTCGGCTTGAACCCTGCAGCCGCGCACTGGGAAAAGAACCATTCCTCAAGAACCGGATCTGTGCGATCTGAGCATGGCAGGATCAGCGGGTGTGCTCTCAATTCGATGAGTCCAACTGCGCTCAGATTTGCTTGGTACGCGCGAGGCCATACGGCGGAGAGATGCTCTGAACGCAACGGTATCGCTTCGAGACAATGTTGGCCGGCCGGACCATTACGCAAGCTTGGCAGGCGTCACGATCCTGGCAGGACGGCCTCGAATATTGAGCAATGACAGTTTGTAATCCGGTTTCTTTCTATATACAGATCAAGCCGGAATTAAGGCTCCATCAATCATCATCGCACCGGTTCCGCATCTCCCTTTCCCGGAATGCACTTCTCCACACACGGGAGGGTTGCGGGCCGGAGAGCGTTGGTATACTTTGCGTCATTTGTATCAATTGGTTAGTATGAGGACGCTAGCGGATCCCAGAACCGTTCCGCTGGCGTTGGAGAAGAGCACCAGGACCTCATTGTTCGAACTGCTTGCGATTGCGGCGGTGGCGGTGACAAAGACGGAGAAGCTGGGAGTGGCGCCAGCCCCAAACGGGGCGAGGGTTACCGTTGGTCCCGGCGTGGCCATGCATTGACCGGTGGAGGGATTGGTCTGGCAAACGGTGACCTGAACCGGGAGCGAGGGGTTGGCACCGGTGGAGGTCTTGACGGTGACGGAGGGATAACTCTGGCCACTCTGATTCTCAGAAGCTACGGTAAAGGCGGTTGACCCGCCGACCGGGATCGTCAGCACGTTGGTACCGGAGGAGGTAGCGACGAACGTTTCGATGGGGTAGCCGATGGTGTAAGACGCGGTTGCGTCGGCGCTGCTGGTGTATCCGGTGGCTACGGCGATCGCTTCGAGGGTCTCGGTGGCTGCGACGCTGATTGGGCCGGTGTACTTTGTCGACGACGTGGTTGGCGTGGAGCCGTTGGTGGTGTAGTAGATGATTGCTCCGGGGGTGATGTCAGTGATGGCTACAGGTTGTGCGAAGGTGTAAGAGCCTGGAGCCAGCGAGAACGCCGGCGTTGCGACGCCCTTACCGATGGTGTAGGCGGAGGAGAGTGGGGCACTGCTGGTGAGCCCAGTGGCCACGGCGAAGGCGCGGATGGTTTGATTGGCGGTGACGATGACGGGACCGGTGTAGACGGCGGAGGTGGTGGTGGGCGTGGTGCCATCGGTGGTGTAGTAGATCGACGCGCTGGGGGTGATGTCGTAGATGTTCACGGCTTGCGCGGTGCTGTAGGTTCCCGCGGCTGGAGAAAACTGCGGAGTGGGCACGGAGCCGATGGTGTATATACCTTCCAAAGCGGCACTGCGGGTGTATCCGGGAGCAATGGCATCGTAGGCGATGTACTCGGTGGAGCTGACGGTAAATGGTCCGGTGTAGGTGTAGGTGTTGACAGCGGAGCCGATGGCGACTGAGTAGGTGATTACTGCCCCGGGGGTGGCATCGGTAATCGTGACGGTTTGGGATTTGCCGTATGCGCCTGGAGGTGGCGAAAGAACGGGCGTTGCGGTGACGTCGGCTCCGATGCTGTAGAGGGCTGTGGCGATTGGGCTGTTAGTGTATCCATCAGCTACCGCGATGGCCTGGAGGTACTCGGTGGCCGAGACGCTGACTGCGGATTTGTATACGGCGGACGCGGGGGTTGGGGCCGCGCCGTTGGTGGTGTAGTAGATGGTTGCGCCGGGAGTTGGGTCCGAAATTTGCACGGATTGGGCGGCGCTGTAGCTGCCGGAAGGCACGGAAAAGACCGGCGTAGCCGCGGGCGAGACGATGGTGTACTTGGCTGAGCCGACGGCACTGTTCGTATAGCCGGTAGCTACGGCGATGGCTTCGAGGGTTTCTGTAGCGGCGACGGAGATGGCGCCGGTGTATTTAGTCGACGACGTGGTTGGCGTGGAGCCGTTGGTGGTGTAGTAGATGATTGCGCCTGAGGTGGCGTCCGTGATGGTGACCGATTGCTTGGCGGCGTAAGTGCCTGGGGCTGGGCTGAAGACCGGCGTGGCTGCCGGGGTTTCGATGGTGTACTTGGCTGAGCCGACGGCACTGTTGGTATAGCCGGTGGCTACGGCGATGGCTTCGAGGGTTTCTGTGGCGGCGACGGAGATGGCGCCGGTGTATTTAGTCGACGACGTGGTTGGCGTGGAGCCGTTGGTGGTGTAGTTGTCAAGGGCGGAGTAAAACCAGGCCAGTGTGGCAGAGTAAAAGTAGGCCAGTCGATAGTAGGTGGTTGTTGTGGGATTTCGGGGTAGAAGGGCGCTGGAGCGTAGCGGAAGCGGCTCTTCTACCCCGAGGCGCATTGGGGATCGGATCTAGCGTTCTGCGGATGGGGTTCGTTTGCGGCGGCTCTGCTTGAGGCGGTAGCTGTCGCCGTTCATCTCGAGGATGTGTACGTGATGGGTGAGCCGGTCGAGCAGAGCGCCGGTCAGCCGTTCCGAGCCGAGGACCTCGGTCCATTCCTGGAACGGCAGGTTCGAGGTGATCAGAGTCGAGCCGCGTTCGTAGCGTTGGCTAAGCATCTCGAAGAGAAGTTCGGCTCCGGTCTTGGACAAGGGCACGAAGCCCAACTCATCGACGATCAGCAACTCATAACTGGCGATCTGCTTCTGCAAGCGAAGCAGCTTCTTTTCGTCTCGAGCTTCGATCAGTTCACTGACCAGCGCGGCAGTAGTGGTGAAGCGCACGCGGTGTCCACGCTGGCAGGCGGCTAGGCCGAGAGCCAGGGCGATGTGTGTTTTACCTGTGCCGCTGTTGCCCAGCAGCAGGACGTTCTCGCGGCGGGCCAGGAACTCGCATCGTGCCAGTTCCAGTACCAGGGTTTTTGTTCACCGACGGGATAGCGAGGAAGTCGAAGCTGTCCATGGTTTTGACGACCGGGAACTTCGCCTGCCGGATACGACGTTCGGTGGCCCTGCGTTCGCGGTCCAGTAACTCCAGTTCGGTCATGCGCAGCAGGTATCGTTGATAGTCCAACTGCTCGACTGCGCACTGCCGCGCCACCTTGTCGTACTCGCGCAGGATGGTTGGCAGCCGCAGTTCCTTCAGATGATGTTCCAGCAGAAGCTGCGGTGTGTCGGCAGTATGAGTTGCAGTGTTCGTAACAGTAATCTCGGCACCGCTCATGCGCATGCCTCCGCCAGCAGGGTCATGTAGTCGGCAGCCTGCGTGGTGCGCACCTGCGCCAGAGGCAGATGGGGATAGTTCTCCATGTCCAGCCGCGGCGGCCTTCGCTCGATGCGACACAACAGCAGATGGCGCACTGCATCGAAGCTGATCGTGCCTAACTGCAGGGCATCTTCGATAGCAAGAGTTACTTCTACGATGTTGAAGGTCTCCAACAGGCGGAGCACCTGCACATACTCACGGCTGCCATGCTTTCTGAGCCTCGCTTCGAGCAGACGCCGCAGTTGCACGAAGCTCTCCGGCAACCGCCATCCGGCTAACGGTGCGGCCTGATCCAGCGCCCGGGTTTTCTGCTCGAGCAAGGCAAGGTAGTGCAGTGGATCGAAGACGACCACCTCGCGTTCATAATTGCGCTCGTGCCGGGCGATCACCTCGCTGCCGGAGGCGATCACCACTTCGTGCACATAGCCCTTCACCCACACTTGGCGATGTCCATACTGCGTTGGCACCGAGTAGTCATTGGAGCGATAGCGGACCAGCGACAGAGAACTGACCCGCGTCGAGATCTTCTCGCAAGCCTCGTATGGAGCCGCAGGCAACGGCAGCAGCGCTGCACGGTCACGCTCGAAGCGTTCCCCGATCGTCTCGCTGTGACCGCGCAACCTCCGCTCACGTCGCTTCTGGCACTGTTGTTCCAGGTGCGCGTTCAGTTCTTGCCAACTCGATACGCGCGGAATCGGGACCATAAAGTTGCGCCGCGCATACCCGACCAGTCCTTCGACTTTACCCTTATCGTTGCCCTTGGCCGGACGGCCGAACTTATCGGCAAACAGATAGTAGCTCTGTAACTCCGAGAAGGCCCGCGTCCGCTGCCGTTCCTCTCCGCCTAGTATCTTCGCCACCGCGATCCTGGTGTTGTCGTAGAGTATCCGGGTGGGAACTCCGCCGAAATGTGCAAAAGCACGTACATGGCCTTCAAGGAAAGCTTCGGTCGTCTCAGCTGGAAATGCCGCCACAAAACAGTCATCGGACTGTGGCAGATCCATCACCAGGTAGTGCGCCTTCTGTTCCACTCCGGCGATCACCACCAACGCTTCGCCGAAATCCACCTGCGCCTCACCAGCCGGATGCATCAACGGCACGAACATCTCCTGGCCGCGCAGCGTCGCCGTGCGCACATAATCCTTCACGATCGTGTAGCCGCCCGTGAACCCGTGTTCTTCCTTCAGCCGCTCGAAGATCCGCTTCGATGTGTGCCGCTGCTTCGGTGGTCTCTGCTTGTCGTCGTTCAGAATGGCGTCGATGACGCCTAACCACGGCCCCAGCTTAGGTCGCTTGATCGGCTGCTGTCGCTGATAGCCAGGCGGCACCGCATACTGCAGCATCTTCCGTACCGTCTCTCGCGAAAGCCCAAACTCCCTGGCTACCGCCCGCTGACTCCTGCCCTCCACACGAACTGCTCGTCGCACACGTCCATAAATCTCCACCTCGAACATCCCTCCGGTGTTCCATGAACCATGTCTGCAAGGCAACTTCGCTCACGGAACCAAGTTCCGGCGATGGACTACTTTTACTCCGCCGCAAAGCACCGCTCTCGCGGCGCTCTGTGGCCTATTTTTGCTCCGGCGCTCATATTCATTCCCATGAATTCCGAGTTGCTCCCGCAGATGCCTAGTTGATGCCTTGCAGCTATCAAGTCTTTCGAAATAAGTCTTGGACATGAGTTGAAAACGGCGTCATTGTGAGGAAAAGGAGGCCGATATGGCACGCCTATTTGCTCCCGTTTCCTCCCATTTTGTAGTCAACGACAGGTTCGGTGTTCCGGAGTTCGAGCCTCTTCTCAACAGCGAACAGGCCGCGCAGTTACTGCAGATCCGTCACAAAACATTGCAGAGGTTAGCGCGGCGTGGCGAGATTCACGGATGCCACGTTGGAAAGCTGTGGCGGTTTAGAGCATCCGACCTGAACGATTGGCTTCACAGACAACAGGCAAGTTAGCTGATCACATAAATGCCCGTTCGCTCTGTCTTGACCCACTGTCAATATCCTCGCGTGCTGGTTATCCTTGAAGATAGCCAACCGCTCCCGTGAATGGAGGAATCATTGAAATTCACGAGAGATCGTTATCAGCACGGCTCTCTGCGCCGGGTCCGCAGAGCAAATGGACCTGACGTCTGGGAGTTCAGATTTAGCAGTCATGAGAATGGCGTGCGCAAGCAGCGCCAATTAACCCTCAGTACGAAGAAGTTTCCGTCTGAGGCGGCAGCACGCAAGAAGCCTGGCAGCAGTAATGGAAGTCTACGCACGCGATGAGATGCCAGATCGGGCAAAGAGCCGGCAAAACTATCGTCTATTGATGAACCGACATATTCACCCCAAATGGGGATCGATGGCCATCTCCGAAATTCGGCCTCACGCTGTTGAACTCTGGCTTAAGGAACTGCCTTATTCCCCAGAGACCAAGAGGCATATCAAGAGCATGCTTTATAGGCTGTTCGAGGTGGCAATGAAGCGAGACTGGCTGGAGGCTCAAAGAAATCCTATGAGTCTCGTCCGAGTGAAAGGCAGAAATAGGATCGTTGAGAAAGTGGTACTGACACCTGAGCAGATGTTGGTCGTCCGTCAGAATCTCGAAGATCCGTTTCTCTTGATGACAGAGCTCGCGTGCTATCTGGGCCTTCGCATCTGTGAGGTACTCGGGTTGATGTGGGAGGACTTCGACCTGACAGCGAAAACTCTTTCGATCAGACGGTCGGCAGTTGACGGTGTAGTCGCTGACGTGAAAAGCGAAGCATCGCGCGATGTTCTCCCTCTGAGTGAGGACTTCATTGCCTTTCTTTTGAGATGGCACAGAGTCGCGCCAGGTTCCGAAGAAGGATGGATGTTTCCAAGCATCGTTACGGGCCGACCGTATCACGCAGGAATTTTGATGCGTCGGCATCTGAAGCCGCTGGCTTCAAAGCTAGGCGTATCGCGTCTTGGATGGCATACTTTTCGCCACACGTTCCGCAGCTGGTTGGATTCAGTGGGAACGGCGGTAGGCATGCAGCAGAAGATGATGCGTCATGCCGATGTCACGACGACCATGAATGTGTACGGGAAAGCAATGATGGACAGCAAGTTGCAAGCGCATACAAAACTGCTCGAATACGCTAGAGTGGGGTTGAGTGGGGTTGCGGGTCAGCGATCGATAGGGTAAACGCTTGATTCTATGGTCGGGGCGGAGGGATTCGAACCCCCGACCCTCTGCTCCCAAAGCAGATGCGCTACCAGACTGCGCTACGCCCCGACTGTTGAAATTGTATCGTAGACCTTCCGCCTACTTGCCTCATTCGTCGATTCAAGAGCGTTGTATAAACCACTGCGTAACCAGCACGATCAGAACCACTGGCACAGCGAAAATCGCGAACAGCACCAGGGCGATGCAGAGCAGGAAAGCGTAGTCTTTCCACGTGTGCTTGCGCGGGTGCTTCAGATGCCGCGTCATGAGCGCATAGTTGCGGCGATTTGCCTTCCAGGCAATGTCAAAAGCATCGCCTATGAGCGGAATCGTGCCCACCAGCACATCGATAGCGATGTTCACCACCATTCGAATCAATCCAACATAGGGAACGCCGCGAAACCATGCCGCGACGACGATGATGCATGAGGCCAGCCCGGCGAGAATGTCGCCGAGCCCAGGGATTAGCCCGATAATTCCGTCCAGCCCGAACCGTATCGACGTGCCCGGCAGACGAAACCAGTCGTCGAGAACATGTGAGAGCAGATCAAGGTTTTCGTCAGCAAACCACGTGGTTGCGACCGTGGAGCGGGAGCGAAATGACTCTTGCTCCGGGGGCAGAACTTCGGGTCTCGATGACTGTGCCATACACGCAATTAGTTTTAGGATGCACTTCTTCGACAGTCCTGCGACGGCTACGCCGGAATGCTGGCAAATGCTACAATTACAAAGCGTATGGCGGCTATAGTTCAGCGGCAGAACGCCTGACTGTGGCTCAGGATGTCGTGGGTTCGATCCCCACTAGCCGCCCCAATGGAGCCCCACTGAAGTAACGATACGTCGTTCGCTAATGGATTAAGTCTCCGGGTATCAAGACGAGCGCAATGACGAACGGCGACATCTTCGTAGGCTGTTCCGGCTGGGCGTATACCAGCTGGAAACCTGATTTTTATCCACCCTCCGTTCCCGCCAAAAAACTCCTCGAATATTATGCCACCCGCCTGAACTCTGTCGAAGTGAACTACACCTTTCGCAGCTTGCCTTCGGCAACGACCGTGAGCTCGTGGCTCGCATCAACCGGAAGCGACTTTCGATTTTCCTTCAAGGCGCCGCAGCGCATCACCCATATCCTCCGCCTGAAGAACTGCGGTGAAGCTCTGGAGCGGTTCGCTCACGCGATTGCGCCAGTTCACGAAATCGGTCGCCTGGGCGTGCTTCTTTTTCAGCTTCCTCCAAACATGAAGGCCGATATGGATCGTCTGTCTGCCTTTCTCGACGAGGCCCGGCCGATGGGATTCTCCATCAGTTTCGAATTCCGCCATCCGTCCTGGTTTGACGAGCCGACGTACGCCCTTCTGCGCGATCACTCCGCAGCCCTTTGTGTCGCTGAAAGCGATGAGCTGAGCACACCCGACGAGGTTACTGCGCCCCTCACCTGTTATCGCCTGCGCAGGACCGACTACAGCGCTGCCGACCTGCAAGCGATTGCCGAAAAGCTGAAGCTGCGCGCCAAGCACGGCAATGTCTTTGCCTACTTCAAACACGAGGAGCAGCCGACCGGCGCTCTCCAGGCCGCAAGCGTCCTCAAGAGACTACGCGAGGCATGAGACCTGAAGCCCAATACGCGCTCGAAGACGCAACGACCGCCTGGCTCAATACATTCACGCCGCGCCGTTTCCTCCGCAATCGACACATCCAGACCCTTGCCGGAAATTTCCTCCCTCGCAGGCTATCCCTCCCTCAGCCTGAGCCTCTCGTTGTTGAAGTGGAGGGCCCCGTAGCCGGATATGGCCCAAGTTCTGTGCTCTGTCACTGCCACTGGCAGCCGAAGGAAGTCCGGCGCGAACGCCTCACCGTGGTCATCGTGCACGGCCTCGAAGGCTCGTCGAGTTCGCAATATGTGTTGGGAAACACGGCGCGCGCTCTGGCGGCTGGATTCAACGTTGTCCGCATGAATATGCGGACCTGCGGCGGAACGGACGAGCTCTCACCGACCATCTATCACTCTGGCCGATCCGAAGATGTTGCCTCAGTCGTCGCCCGGCTCATCGAGATCGAACAGGTGGAATCGATCGCCCTGATTGGGTATTCGATGGGCGCAAATCTCGTCCTCAAACACGCTGGCGAGATCGCGGGCCAGCCTCTGCCGCAGCTCAAGGCTGTGGTGGGCATCTCTCCGCTGATGGATCTCGCCGTCTCTTCCGCCGCTTTGCACGAACCACAGAACCGCGTCTACGAATGGCACTTTCTGCGTTCGATGCTGGCACGCATCCGCCGCAAGGCCGCCCTGTTTCCTGCCATCTATTCGGCCGACAACCTCGAAAAAATTCGCAGCATGCGGTTATTTGACGAGCACATCGTCGCCCGTTATGGTGGATTCGCCGGCGCCGACGATTACTACTACAGTGTCGCCAGTTCGCAGCACGCAGGCCGCTTCCGCGTGCACACACTCATCCTGCACTCACTCGACGATCCCTTCATCCGCATGCTGCCTTCCACCCGCTCCGCGCTCATCGAAAATACCAATGTCACCTATGTCGAAACCGAGCGCGGAGGCCATTGCGCCTTCCTCGCCCCGGCAAAGAACGACGACGGACGCTGGGCGGAAACCACCCTTCTCGAATACCTCCGCGCACACACCAATGGAAGCCGACTGGGCCGCTGAGGTAGGACCCGATCTGCCTTCCATCGACGTTCCCTGGGAAGGCTTTGTGGATCTCCGCCAAGATCCGTCGGCAGTACTGGCCCTCGCAGAGGCGGCCGCGCATCCTGCGCTGAGAGAATCTGTCCTTGCCCTGAATACAGGACATTCGCCCGTGCTTACAGCCAAGTGCGATGCCTGGGCGTTAGCCAGTGATGAAATTGACCCCGACGAATTTGCTGCTCAAGCCGAGCAGGCACGCGAAGGATTCGCCTCCTACATTGACATGCTTCAGCGCGACCCGGCGCGACTAGCTTCCTTCGAGTACCACGAGCGCTGGGTGAGGGGCTTGACCGACAGGCTGAGAAGGATTTCCCTCCCCAACGGCCGCGTCGATCTTGTAATTCGCCCGGCGAGCACCGATTCATCTCCCGGTTACGGCCTCACGCTCTACGCCGCCGCTTGCGGAGGGGGCGTGACCACGGCCTATGCCTCATGGGAGGCTGTGCTCCGCGCCGCGGTTACCGCTACAATAAACTTGGATTCCTCTCCGTCCCTTGCGGGCGAGTAGCTCAATTGGATAGAGCACCGGCCTTCTAAGCCGGGGGTTACAGGTTCGATCCCTGTCTCGCCTACCATTCAGATTCACGACAGCCGCCGCGCCGTACATTGCCTTGAGTTCGCGAAGCTGTAACAGTTATGACGGTGCGAGCGTTGCATTACCGCATCGCCCGCACAGTCGGGTTGATTAGTTAACGGTTACAGTGCTGCTGGCCGAAGTCGCCTGCCCGGACTGATTCTTAACCGTCAGGACAACGGTGTACGTTCCTGCCTTGGAATAGGTATGAGTTGCCGTGGGTGTCCAGTTCAACCATGTGCCGTCTCCGAAGGCGATCGTTCTGCCGACGATGGCACTTCCGCCACCCGTGCTCTTCGATGAATCGACAGACACCACCAGGGACCCGGCTGTCGGCGTGACAGTCAGGATTGCCGACGGAGCGTCCGTTGAAGAAGCCGGCGGTGGCGTTGTGGTGGCTGCTCCTGTCTGGTTGGTGCCCTTCAGCGAAACCGCAACCGTCGAGTAGGCCGGAACCGTAACTGTAGTCGAGTACCCTCCCGATACTGAGCTAAGGCTCACCGACTGGCTGGCGATATCGGCGTTGGTGCTGTTCAGTAGATACATCGTGCCTGTCGCTGATGTGAGTCCCGGGTTTGCAAGCGTCACATTCACCGAGCTGTAAGAAGTCGAAGTGGGATTGATGATGACCACATCGTCCCCGGAGCTGGTGTAGAAAGCAGTCGCGCTCAGTCCCGACGTGGTACTTGCCGGAGAAACCGAGACAGCCATGTGCCCGCCCGCCTGCAGGTTCAGGTAACTCGGCGAAGCAAAAAGCGCAAATGCATAAAACTGCGGGTAGAGATAGGTCTGTGACGGATTGCAATCCATGTCGGCGTCATATGCTCCCATGATGCAGAAGTACGAACCGACGGCGTTGAAGTACGCGAGACGGCTCGGACCTGCGGAGGCGCCGCTGTACACCGTGTTGAGAAAATCCGTAACCGCCACGCTGTTCCACAAAGGAGCGTAAGTCCTGTCGTTGCGGCAGCAGTCAACTGCATAGGCCCAGTTGTCGTTATATTCGCTCACATAGATCGGAGTGGATACCGCGTTCGGCTGCTTCCCGGCGCGAACAAGCGATTCGATCATCTGGTAAAAGTGAGCCAGTCCCTGTGTGCTGGATTGGGTGATCGTATACAAACTGGACCATGTCATTCCGTCGTCAATATTGGTCTGGCCGGTGATGTAAAGGTGAAAGCTGACGAAATCTACGTACGGTGCAGTCGATGAGTTATCCAGCAGTGCAGGCAGCCACGTAGAAGCCTGCGACATCTGCGAGATCACAGGGCCGCCGGTGCGAATCGTCTGTCCATCCGCCTGCGCCTGAGCGTGCATCGCCGAGGCAGCGGCAGCAAACATCGAAACATAGGTGGTAAGCCGGGTAGTTGCATCGCTGATGCATAGCGAAGTAGCAAGTTCCGGCTCATTCCAGATCTCGTAATCCTGCAGCAGACCCGGATACTTCTGATCCACATTAGCGACGACCGATGCCGCCATCTTTCCCCATGTCGCAACATTGGACGGTGCACTACATGCGCTCGATCCGAGTGAAGGAGGCGTGTCATAGATGACCCCTATAGGATGGAGGCCTGCAGCGCTGATGTTCTTTAACTGCGCATCCAGAATGCTGAAGTTTGGAGTGGAGGTAGCGTAAATCTGCTGAAGGGGAATCCAGAAGCGTGTTCCGGTAACCCCTGCTGAGGTTAACGTGCTGACCGGGCCTTGTGCGGTTACATCAACCCCAACTCCACCCACAGCGAATAGGCCACTCGGCACAGCCGGAGTTGAGCCACTCCGGCTTCCGAAGTTAGCGGTTACAGTTTGCGATTGTCCTGAAGAGGCGTTCCCCAGCAACGCGACAATGATGGCGAGCCCTGCCACACAAGTAGGCAGGGCCCTGTGACGTAAGGACACAGACATAACAATTCTCCTGAAGTCGGCAAAAAACAGTGGTAAATCAGTGGAGCGGTACAGGCTGGGAAAGGCACAAACGATCAGCGACGCCGGGTCCGGGTCGTGAGTAATTATTTTTAGATGATTTCGTCACATACTATCATTTCGAACTAACCCGTCAAGGAAAAATTCGTAAATAAAACCAAAGTTTTTTTGGGGCGTGTAATCCATTCACACGTTAGGAAAAGATTGCGTAGTTATGTTGAAAATATTTCCAATTTGTGATTGACACTGCTACAGATTAGCTGCAGCCTGAGAACTCACTTTGACCTGGTCCTCGCAACTACGTTGATTCTTCGCCTCAGGTAGTTGGGCGTAGTCCGGTAGAGCGGCCGCGCTTCTAGGCGCGGATACATATTCGATCTTGTGTCTACTACGCGAAGCTCTCTTCGATCAGTCGCAGTCTTCGACGATTCGACCCGCTCCATCCACAACCGAGAAGAACCATCCCTTTCCGCTTCAACTACTTTTCAGTGTGACCGGATAGATCTCTTGACCCAGTCTTGAAGGTGTCTTGCGGAATATCCTGTCAAATTGAGTAGCAGCGGCCATCTGTCGCATTGTTATCGAGGAACTTGTAGACTGGCTCCATTGTCATCACTCCAGCCTTAGCATTGCATAGGCCAATTTAGGACGATTACATGACATTGCTTCTGCTCTGTTTGCTGCTTGGAATAATCGTCGGGCTTCGAGCGCTCACACCCTTGGCCGCGATTTGCTGGGGTGCCTACCTGGACTGGTTGCATTTTGCCGGGACGAGCCTCGGGTTCATCAATCACACTGTGACGGTGGTGATTTTCACCGTGCTGGCGATCGGGGAGATCTTCAACGATAAGCTGCCGAAAACGCCCGCCCGTACCGCGATTCCTTCGCTCATCACCCGCATTCTGTCTGGAGCCTGCAGCGCTGCCGCTCTTGCTGTCAGCGCTGGAAGCGGCCTGATCGGCCCCATCATCGCCGGTGGTCTCGGCGCCGTCATCGGAACCTACGGCGGCTACAACATTCGCCACTCGCTGGTGACCAAAGCGAACCTGCCCGACTTTGCTGTGGCCTTTGTGGAGGACGTAATCGCGATCGTCGGCGCCTTGTTAGTTGTTTCCCGCCTCTAACCCGTGATCCGTTGGCCTCGCGCTCGGCGAAGATTGGCCGACTATTTCCACTCGCCGGCTATAATGGAACTGGACTAACCCCTTGAATTGGCACACTCGCGATGGGCACACTCTCCGGGAGAGGAAACGCGAGTGGAGAGACGAAAGCGATATTCCCGGAAGTTCCAGCGCATGGCCGTAGAAGGGATGAGGACTTGCGAGAGCGTGGATGAGTTGGCTAAGGAGCTCGGGGTACCCCGACGATGCCTCTACAAGTGGCGCACTAAGCTTGAAGCGGCTGAACCAGGCGAAGAAGCAGCGCGCCCGAGTACCCATGCGTCGGCCCACCGAAAGGAAATCCTTCAGCTCAAGCGCTTGCTCGCCGAGAAGGCGATGGAGGTGGATTTTTTGAAGGGTGCCTTGCAAAAAGTAGAGGCTCGACGCCAACGCAGCAGCGGCTCTGGCGGGAAGGCATCTACGAACAAATCCGAGAACTGATGCCATTGCAAGGCAGACTGAGCATCGAGCACATGTGTCAGTTGGTAGCGGTGAGTCGCAGAGGTTTCTACCGGTCGTTGCAACAACGGGAACCAGCAGAGGAAGAGACGGAAGTGCGGTCATTGATTCAACAGATCGCTCTGGAACATCGTCGCCGGTACGGCTATCGACGGATCACAGCAGAACTGCACCGC
>Ga0206990_1041_pt1 | contig 31321 bp, 33 predicted proteins | sample Alteio_BWMinCont_8_FD_153283 | JGI IMG/M metagenome (GOLD analysis project Ga0206990, IMG submission 153283) | Enriched cells from forest soil in Barre Woods Harvard Forest LTER site, Petersham, Massachusetts, United States -... | ecosystem: Environmental > Terrestrial > Soil > Temperate forest >... | reverse complement strand
TCCTCCAACAGATCCTACCCCCGTGTCCTATCAATGGAGTGACTGCCTCCTATTTCGAATTATATCAAAGTGCTAAAGGAATTTGGAATTAATACTGCTCTGTTTGACAAAGAATTTGAAGTCATCGCCAAAGATGCTGAACAAGATACAACTTATGCAGAAACCACTGAACATGAAATAGAAAATTACATGACCAGGGAAGATATTATTAAGAAGCGGGAATTATATAAAAATAATATAACTGACAGATTTGGTATGAATGATATTAGGTACTGTGTCCTTTGTATTTATACAATGATCCCTCCTCTTCGAACTCAGGATATAATCAACACCTACATTTTTGATGATGTTTCAGTTGAAAAAGAAGACATTACACATAAAAATTATGTTGACATTAAAACGAAAAAATTATACCGTAATCATTTTAAAACAAAAAAATCTCATGATAATACTGTTATTGATCTTCCAAATGAGTTGATGGAAGTTTTTGTCAATTTTAAGAAAAAATCAGGTACCCCTTTTTTGCTCTGTACAGTCGTGGGAAAACAGTATACAGGTACAAATTTTTCTAATTTGCTGAATACTACCTTAGACAAAAAAATTTCATCCTCAAAACTTCGAAAAATATTTATTGCTGAAGAAGTTATTGATAAGGGCATGGATCCAAAAAAGAAAAAAGAGGTTGCCTCCATTATGGGACATTCTCCAGCTACCCAAATATTGAAATATTCAAAACACTCGAAGGGTTTACATAGCAATCATACTGAATTGAAAAAACAAATTGAAGAACTTGAAAATCAAAACAAACACCTCAAGGCCTGTAACCCAAACAGTGATATTTCCGTGTCTAAAGAAAATGGTTTGAATAATAAAGAAAATGGTTTGAATAATCCGGGTGATATACAGTTAAATTCCAATGTCTTGTCAAACAATTTGGATCCAAAAAATGATGCCATTAGCATAAAGGATTTAAATTCAAACAGTAATAAAGAGGAAAAAACAAATTCTTCAAACACTAGTTCTCTGATTAATTCTCTCAAAGCACAAATTGATGAATTAAAAAAAATTAATGGAAGTGTAATTACAATGAATAAAGAGCTTGTTCAAAAAAATGAAAAAATTATCTCTTGAAATTAATGGTCTCTTGACTTTGAATAAAGAATTACAATCTATAAAAAATGAAAGAGATCTTTTAAAAACTACTTTCGATATTTTTGCTTCTTTAACGAATAAAATAAAATAATATTGTTGATAGACAACGTTAACTTTAGTTTTTTCTGATCTTTGCAATAACTGAAGATCCAATTATACCATTAACTTGAATCCAAAATATGATTCTATATATGAATATAGAATTAACACATATTTTTCTGGGTCCGGAGAAGCCCCTTTTATAATAATAAAAGTTTGTTTCTTCTTCTGTAAAATCAGCCTGCAGCCCGTGTGCTGTTCACATTTTCTAATTATAAAACATAATGACAAGATAAAGTCATTATGCTTCGAATATATATTAAAAATAAATGTTCCGATATAATCAAAAAATACAATTAATGATGAATTAATATGGATTAAGTTAATTACAAATGGATGATTCATTATTTCCCTTAATTATTTCTTCTGGATAATCCTCCATTGTTCTTTTCATTCGTTCTATGACATCTTGGGGAACATTGTGGATACTTTTGTATTGGCTCTTCATGCGTATTACTGAGATTTTTGCCTTGTCGGAATTTGATGCAATATATCTATTTACATCATTTCGTTTTATAAATGTATTACACACTACCACATTCTTCTTGTCTTTTATATTAGAACATACTTTATTAAAACACCAATTGTGAGCATCATTGGCTCTTCTCAGATCAAAGTTATAACCATCTTTAGTTTCAAAATATTGATCTGCTGATATCAATTCATGATTTGGATAATTTGTTTTTGCATATGTATCTTTTCCAGATCCCGGTAATCCTCTCATAATAATGAGTTCCGGTCGTTTCTCTTCAATTGCTATAGTTAATCCATTACTTGAGGGGATTGCATCTTTCTTCTTTATCTCTGGCTTCTTTATCTCTGGCTGCTTTACTTCCTTTACTGACTCCGGTTTGTTATACTGTTTCGATTTATATGTCGCTCCATATTTGCATATTGATTGCAAAAAAACTTTGTTATCTTCTGTCTCTTTTATTGGTTCATAATTATTTAACGGTATTATCAGTTTGTCCTTATATTTTATCCAGTCTTTTACCCCCTTTGAATAAAATATTACTGCGCCCTCCTGATGTCTCGGCTTCTCATCTATATCTATGAAGTGTATGTATTTTCCAAATATTCTTTCCAACGATGGGATTACAGAATCTTTTAGATCATTGTTATATTGTAAGATGTACTTTTGGCTTCCTGTCGTTAGTACTTCATACATTGATATCATTAAATATTTATATATTTCCGTTTCATAATTTACGTAGTCTATCGCTTCCGTTGAATTATTTTTATATTCGAATTCGCATGAATGGGGGAATATTAGTGTTGGAATATTTCTCAGTAGTTCCTCGTCAGCCAGATATAGTATTCCATTGTTGAATCCTATGTGAGATTGTCCTGTCTTGTTAATTTTTAATTGCTTCATCGTTGTGTAATATTTCTTGATCTCGCTGAAATTCTTCCGTATTAGTCCATATGTGTCCGGGATTTCTTTGTGTTTCTTAATCTCATTGGCAATTGTGTTATACATTGCAATCTTCTTTATTTCGTCCCATTTCATTCCATCGTAATAGAAATATTTTGTCCCCGTCTTCAAAAATAATTTATTGATATTCTTTGAATTGAATATCTCGATTAATTCGTCGATTTTCTTTGATGATTCATTTGTCTTTGTTCCCTCAGTTTGATTCATTTTTCTATATATCCTTATATACATTTATTGTCTTATTTTTTCCTATATTCTTTTTTCAATTTTATATTACGCGACCACATTCTTAAGACACTGAAATGATTTAATGGAACCTTATATTTTGAATTAGGAGGCAGATACCCCATTGATTTGATATGATATGAGGCGACGGCAGCGTCTGTTGGAAGCAATATATGGAAACATTAACCGATGAAGGCGTTGAGTCACTTCAGGTAAAAACCATTTGGTTTTATCCATTGTTTACAACCTTATGATTTGGATGCATGGGGAAATGGTGCTAAAATGAATCTAATGCAACCCCCCATCCACCAAAAAGAGTTAACGCAACGATATAATTCGAAATAGGAGGCAGTCACTCCATTGATAGGACACGGGGGTAGGATCTGTTGGAGGAATATATGGAATGATTAACTGATGATGGGCGTTGCGTCGATTCAAGTTATAACCATTTGGTTTTATGCATTGCTTACAACCTTATGATTTGGATGCATGTGGGAAATGGTAATATAATGAATCAAATACAACGCCTCCAAAAAAAGAGTTAATGCAACCATATAATCTGAAATAGGAGGCAGTCACCCCATTGATCGGACACGCCGGAGGATCTGTTGGAGGAATATATGGAATGATTAACTGATCAAGGGCGTTGCGTCGATTCAAGTTATAACCATTTGGTTTTATGCATTGCTTACAACCTTATGATTTGGATGCATGTGGGAAATGGTGATAAAATGAATCGAGTACTACGCCCCATAGAAAAGAGTTAATGCAACGATATAATCTGAAATAGGAGGCAGTCACCCCATTGATAGGACGCGGGGGTAGGATCTGTTGGAGGAGTATATGCAAAGATTAACTGATCAAGGGCGTTGGGGTCGATTCAAGTTATAACCATTTGGTTTTATGCATTGTTTACAACCTTATGATTTGGATGCATATGGGAAATGGTGATAAAATGAATCAAATACAACGCCTCCAAAAAAAGAGTTAATGCAACCATATAATCTGAAATAGGAGGCAGTCACCCCATTGATAGGACACGGGGGTAGGATCTTTTGGACGAATATATGGAATGATTAACTGATGAAGGGCGTTGGGTCGATTCAAGTTATAACCATTTGGTTTTATGCATTGCTTACAACCCTATGATTTGGATGCATGTGGGAAATGGTTATAAAATGAATCAAATATACGCCAGAAAAGAGTTAATGCAACCTTATAATCTGAAATAGGAGGCAGTCACCCCATTGATAGCACGCGGGGGTAGGATCTGTTCGAGGAATATATGGAATGATTAACTGATGATGGGCGTTGCGTCGATTCAAGTTATAACCATTTGGTTTTATGCATTCCTTACAACCTTATGATTTGGATCCATGTGTGAAATGGTGATTAAATGAATCTAATATTACGCCCAAAACCAGTTAATGCAACCTTATAATTCGAAATATGATGCAGTCACCCCATTGATAAAGCGAGGTGTTAGGATCTATTGGGAGCAATATATGGAAACATTAAATGAAGAGGGCGTTGAGTCAATTCAAGGAAGAACCATTTGGTTTTATGCATTGTTTACAACCTTATGATTTGAATGTATGTGGGAAATGGTTATAAAATGAATCGAATACAACGCCCGAAAAAAGTTAATGGAACCATATAATTTGAATTGGATTATAATGGGAAACTTAAATTAAATGTTCGCATTATGTTTGCACAAAGTTTTAATGGATACACATTATGATACCATTTGTCAAGATCGTTTCATGAAGCATATGTGCTATTCTATTGATGGATACAAATTGTCATACCATTTTGCACAATCGTTTCATCAAGCATATCTCTTATTCGATTCATTCATACAAATTGTGATAACATTCGTCATTATCGTCTCATGATCCATATATGTTATCCCATTTATAGATACAAATTGTTTTAACATTCGTCTTCAGTTCTTACTTTCAGTTACTTTCAGTTGTTCCTTTCAGTTACTTTCAATTGTTACTTTGAATCCACTCAAATCCCCCCGATGCTAGCGCATCGACCCCTTCTCTGAGGGGTGTCGCTTCGCTCCCTTCAGATGATTTACATATCGCAACATTAACTGATGAAGGGCGTTGAGTTGAGTCTATTCAAGTAACATCCATTTGGTTGTATCCATTCCTTACAACCTTATGATTTCAATCCATTTGTGAAATCCCAATAAAATGAACCGAATAATACAACAGCACAGCAAAAAAGAGTTAATGCAACAATATAATTCGAAATAGGAGGCAGACACCCCATTGATGATAGAGCGCGGTGTTTGGATCTATTGGGAGCAATATATGGAAACATTAAATGAAGGGGGCGTTGAGTCTATTCAAGGAAGAACCATTTGGTTTTATGCATTCTTTACAACCTTATGATTTGAATGCATGTTTGAAATGGTGATAATATTAATCATATGCTACGCCAAAAATGAGTTAATTTAACTATATATATTGAATTAGGAGGCAGTCATCTATTTATAGGATAGAGCGCGGGGGTTGGATCTGTTGGAAAGGATATATCGAAAGATAACTGATGAAGTGCATTGTGTCCCACTTCAGTATTATTTTCATCAAGATTCATCCAGTCTCTTCGTGATTTAATTTGAATGGTCTTCATGTGAGTCTATTTTATGAAAAAAATATAATCTATAGATATATAAAATAAATGGAACGAGAAGTTTTAAAAATGGCAATGGTGGAACAAGTTTCTGACGTGTTCGTGAACTCTGACTCTGCTCCGGCTCAAGAGAAAAAAATCGAGCCAGCGTTGAATGCCGGAAAGGAAATCAAAATTGGGAAGGGGAGTTATGTTAATTGGGAAGATTTCGAAAAAGTATATGCGCTTGTCAAAGCTAATCGGTTCATAAATAATAAATGTCTTAAACGTCACGCGTTGCTTTCATTGTATTATTTAATGCCTGTTCGTGGAGAAGAAGATTATCGGTTGATGATCATCGTTAATACAAAAAAAGATGCCGAAAAATCCAATCAATGTAATTATTATGTCAATGAGACTAAAGGCATTTTTATTTTCAATAAATATAAAGAGGCACACATTTATCAAAGGCAAATCTTTGAAGTCCCTGCTGAATTAGATAAGATTATCAAATTTTATATTCGTTCATGTAATATAACTGGATCACTATTGGGATACAAGCGATCCAACTCAATCGCAACTGCTCTTGTAAATACATTCCTGTCATATTTACACGTTGATGATGAAGCTTTCATGGATGATAATTTTGATATTAAAAAATATAAACGAATTAGTGTCCGTATTCTTCGAGATGCTTATATTAATTATTTAATAAGATCCGGAAGATTAGATACGTTGGAGAAAAGAATTATGATTCAGAATGCAATGGCACACAAGCTCGAACCAAGTCTTGAATATTTTCAAAATCCTGAAAAAAAATTGGTAACAAATGATGAAGACAAGCTGATAGCCGAACTTAAAATTATTATGAACAATAAAGATAATCTATCTTTACCTGGGATCTATAGTAAATTTTGGTCTATTATCATCGGATCCAAGGTTGATTAAAATTAGGCTAAGTTATATTATGGTGTTCGGAAGAAATATCATATAATTCATATCAATATTTTTCCCATTTACATATATGCTAATTCATATCCTGCTTTTTTTTCCGACTTTCGGGACCATGGGGCATTCGATTGGTGTCGGATCTCGTGCCGGTCTTCTTTTCCATCGCCTCAATACAGTATTTATTTTGTGCCGTGGCTCATGTTTTCTATTAATCTGAAATTTTAGATTCATTATTCTGAAACTGATCATAATAATGCATCCACTGAATAATTTCAGATCTCGAATGTCGAAAAAAAAGATCTTCATACCATCCGATAATGGCCATAGTCGCTTAAGATACATTTAATTACTGAACGTCTAGCAAGAATTGGCGGCAATCTCTTATGCTGCAGATAAACATTCGTTCGGGAGATCCATCGATTCTTTTCTTGATAATTTTGTTATCTTATTTTTGAATTTATATTTTACGATTTTATCTGACTCTCCACTTTTATATTTAACTTCTAGCGGGTGTTCTAATTCTGATCGACAACCCTCATAACTATGATGTTGATTCATAGAGTTACGCGTACACTCGTATATCTTAAAAACTATTGGTCTATTCAAATACGTATATCCTTCCTTATATAATTTAGTAAATGCCTTACTCGCTGCCTGTTTTGGTGTTTGTCCGCTATATCTACCAACTGTATTCGTCCCATGGATACATTTAAAATATCTCACTTTGCGTTCATTTTTTTCCTCCATTCTATTTTTATATCATCATATTTCCTAATCTTTATATAAGTAACTGATTTAGGGCGTAGTCTCATTTCATGTAACATCCTTTGGGTTTATCCATTCTTTACAACCTTATGATTTGAGTGCTGTGGGAAATGATGATAAAATTGATCGAATACAACTCACGTCCGTTCGTCCATCCATCCGAAAAGAGTTAATGCAACGATATAATTTGAAATAGGAGGCAGACACCCCATTGATAGGGCGCGGGGATAGGATCTCTTGGAGGAATATAGGGAAAGATTAACTGATTAAAGGCGTTCGGTCTATTCAAGTTATAACCATTTTGTTTTATGCATTGTTTACAACCTTATGATTTGGATGCCAAGCGGGAAATGGTGATAATATGAATCTAGTATAACGCACGAAAAGAGTTAATGATACGATATAATTCGAAATAGGAGGCAGTCACCCCATTGATAGGACACGGGGGTAGGATCTGTTGGAGGAATATATGGAATGATTAACTGATCAAGGGCGTTGCGTCAATTCAAGTTATAACCATTTGGTTTTATGCATTGCTTACAACCTTATGATTTGGATGCATGTGGGAAATGGTAATAAAATGAATCAAATACAACGCCTCCAAAAAAAGAGTTAATGCAACGATATAATTTGAAATAGGAGGCAGACATCCCATTGATAGGACGCGGGGGGTAGGATCTGTTGGAGGAATATATGGAATGATTAACTGATGAAGGGCATTGGGTCGATTTAAAAGAAAGCAAAAGTGAGATGGCCCTGATGACTTGTCCCTGTCCGAACTCGCAAATAATATTCGTATAAGTCAAAAATTGTTTTCCGAGATGCTAAACATTCAATGTATTTTATTTTGATCTCGTATAACAATTTTAATAATGTTATGCGTATATCCTCGTGGGGTATATTCATCATTTTATTTCCGCCGGTGTTGTACTTAAGTGGATCAATTTTTAATCTTATCATGCTCACATAATAGGCAACAATTCCATGTCCGGGACCTGTTGGATATTCTGAATTTATTAGTCTATGAAGCATTTCTAGTAGCGGCGTATCGTATTCTTTTGGGGAAACAACTCTGGGAATGTTGTTATCGTCAATTATTTTGTTTATTTCCACGTTTTCTTCTGGGGAATTCCTTGGATTTAAGTTCAAGACATACACAATATTGAACTGATTCTCGATTGACAATTTACGTTGATCATCGATGTCAAAATTATTTTTATACCACAGCCGATCGGGTGCAAAAATTCTGTCAATGATTCCGCCTAAATCTTCGCTGGTTGTTAGACTCTTGTAAATAGAATCTGCTTTCAGGAGAGCTTCTTTGTGCCAGGAATAGCATACTGTTCCTCTTAATGTTCTCGTGGTGTAGGTCATTGATTGATCGACGAAATCAACCCATTTCGGTATCACTTTTCCATCTGAAATGGTGAATACAATGTTGCGTAGGGCCGTGTCCCAAAGGTTCAAGACATATATAGCAAACAACAACTTCTGATAAATCTCAATGGGAATCAGCTTCATGAATTCTGATTTCAGATATTCATTGTTCTCCTTCGATGCATGATCAATCGATTCTGTGAATATACCATTAAGAGTACCATATGCATCAACATAGGACGATAAATTATATTTCTTTCCAAGTTTATCAGTCAGGACGAGATCGTCTGCAGAATTTTTGAATGCATACAGCCACTCGAGGCCATAGCCTAATTTTTTCTTGTCCGTGGAGTAAATGTATATAATTTTAGGGAATACATCTTGCAATCCAAAGATATCAATAATTCGCTTCATAAACTCTATCGTTTCTAAATCTATAGAATTTGGAACACTTGCATAATATCGTATATTTCTTTTGACGTCTTTTTCCGATGGATCAATTAAAACTGGTGGTGCAGGGACCTTAATTATTTCAGCGCCATTTTTTATTTCTATTGATTCCGATGAATGCCCATATATATAATTAGCTACTGCGGGGTCCTGTTTAGAAAGAAATTTGACATCAAACGCGGTGAACTTGTCAATGCCCAAGCCGCCGCGCTGCTTTGATTTGAGATTTTTATATTTTACTTTGTATTTTTGATATTTGTTGTACATTGCGTTGTATATTATAACGTGCTATTTTAAATATTTTAATTTCGTGTTCAATTATCGATTTGTTACTTCTTCTTCACCAAATCTTATTCTATTTTCCTCATTACCATATAAAACATGAAATGGATAGTTAATGACTATATAATTTGAAATAGGAGGCAGACACCCCATTGATATAGGGCGCGGGGATAGGATCTCTTGGAGGAATATATGGAAAGATTAACTGATTAAGGGCGTTTGGTCGATTCAAGTTATAACCATTTCGTTTTATGCATTCCTTACAACCTTATGATTTGGATGCATGTGGGAAATGGTGATAAATGAATTGAATACAACCCCTCATAAAAAAGAGTTAATTCAACCATATAATCCGGAATAGGAGGCAGTCACCCCATTGATAGGACGCGGTGTTCGGATCTATTTGGAGCAATATATGGAAACATTAACTGATGAGGACGTTGGGTCGATTCAAGTTATAACCATTTCGTTTTATGCATTGTTTACAACCTTATGATTTGGATGCGCTGCGGGAAATGGTGATAAAATGAATCGAATACAACTCCAGAAAAGAGTTAATGCAACTATATATATTGAATTAGGAGGTAGTCACATCATTGATAAAGCGCGGGGGGAGGACTTGCATCTAATTTAACACCTCGCATTTTACCTTGGAGCCATTTGGATCCCACTCATTAGATCAGACAGTATCTATAAAAATCTATCTCACCATTATTTATCATCACTTTGAAATATTATTTTATCCATTGTTGTTATAGATAAAAATGCCGGATGATTGCAGATGTCCAAAATTTCATAATAATGTTTCATATGTTCAAGACTCTAATTTTTGCGAGGAAGAGTTTGTCGTATGCAAATTCTCCAATAATCAATGTTGGGGAGATGGTGATCTATCAAATGATTTTCCAGATGAAGAAATGATCGATGTCTATCCAAGAATTTTCCTGCAAAATCCATTTAATATGACACCGAATAGCACATTTAATTTTGATAGCCGTTCACCCCAAATGATCGGCGGAATTTACCCTGATACCGTCAGAATAGGTTACATAGACTCAAATCCATATTTCCGTCGTGAAACTAGTGGAAAAATTGGATGTTATGCTGATTTTCCTGCAGTTTATATTGATTATATTTTCCCACGTCCGACCCAAAGCTACAGTAATAATCTTTTTATAGGGATTAGAAAAGAACATATAGGACTTGAAGCTGTAACAATTACCACTAGGATAGCTCCTCAGCAGATAAATTGGAAAATCAATGCACCTCAGCCATTTTCAGTAGTGGCCGGTGATATAATTTCTGCATATAATGTTTATGGTGGAGAGGGTCCCTTACGCCTTGATGGCATTGAGAGTGTCGTGGGAAGAATTATTGTGGCGTAAAACAATAAAATATTCAGCTGGTCTAACTATGATTGGAAGAGAATTGTGAGCGGAAAAAGTGCATCGAACTGTTGAACCTTTGATTCTTTATTTGAGAGGACACCGGGTTGGATCTGTTGGAGGAATATATGGAATTATTAACTGATCAAGGGCGTTCGGTCGATTCAAGTTATCACCATTTGGTTTTATGCATTGGTTACGACCTTATGATTTGAATGCGCTGCGGGAAATGGTGATACAATGAATCAAATACAACGCCCCAAAAAAGTTAATGCAAGGATATAATTTGAATTAGGAGGTAGTCGTCCCATTGATATGATAGGGCGCGGTGTTAGGATCTATTTGGAGGAATATATTGAAACATTAACTGATGATGGCGTTGGGTCGATTCAAGTTATAACCATTTGGTTTATGCATTGCTTACAACCTTATGATTTGGATGACATGCGTGAAATGGTAATAAAATGAATCGGCTACAACGCCATAAAAGAGTTAATGCAACGATATAATTCGAAATAGGAGGCAGACACCCCATTGATATCGCGCGGTGTTAGGATCTATTGGAAGCAATATATGGAAACATTAACTGATGGGGCGTTGGATCAATTCAAGAAAGAACTATTTGGTTTTATGCATTGTTTACGACCTTATGATTTGAATGCGCTGCGGGAAATGGTGATAATATGAATCTAATACAACGCCATAAAAGAGTTAATGCAACGATATAATTCGAAATAGGAGACAGACACCCCATTGATATGGCGCGGTGTTAGGATCTATTGGAAGCAATATATGGAAACATTAACTGATGGGGCGTTGGATCAATTCAAGAAAGAACCATTTGGTTTTATGCATTGGTTACGACCTTATGATTTGAATGCATGTGGGAAATGGGATTGAATGAATTGAAAACAACGCCGGAAAAGAGTTAATGTAACCATATTATTTGAATTCGATCATAACGGTAAATTTAAATTAAATGTTCGCATTATGTTAGCACAAATGCTTCTGAAAGAAGCCGCGGGTGTTCCCCGCGTAATTTAAAGTAGATCCAAATTCACTTGTGAATTTTGATCATCCGAGTTTTAATGGACACACATTTGGACACACATATGGACACACATTTGGACACATATATGGACACACATATGGACACATATGGACACACATATCGACACACATATCGACACACATATCGACACACATTATGATACCATTTGGCAAAATCGTTTCATGAAGCATGTGTGCTATTCTATTTATCGATACATATTCTGATACCATTTCGCAAAATCCTTTCAACCATATATGTCTTATTATTTTCATCCATTCAAATTGTGATAACATTCGGTATTATCCTCTGATTCTCCTTATGTGTTGTTCCTTTAATACTTACGTTTTGTTATTACATTCTTATGATCGTCTGATCTACCGATTTTACTCCATCGTTGTTTCTTACATTCACTTGTTATATTCACTTGTTCCTTTCATTACTTGTTATATTCAATTCTTACATTCAGTTGTTACATTGGATCCACTCAAATCCCCCGATGCTAACGCATCCACCCCTTCTCTGAGGGGTGCTCAGATGATTTACATAGAAAACATTAACTCAACCGGTTCAGTCAATTAAACATCCATTTGGTTTTATGCTTTCCTTCCAACCTTATCGTTTCAATCCATTTGTCAAATCGTTTTAATATCAATCTTCTTCAAACCCAGATATATGTTATTGTAACCTTAACTATTCAGCTACGAGGCACTCACACCATTGCTATATATATAGAGCGAGGGGGTACGATCTCGTGGAAGCAATATATCGAAACATTAACTGATTAAGGCCGTTTGGTCTATTCATGTATCATCCATTTCGTTTTATGTATTGCTTACAACTTTATCATTTGCATCCATCTATGAAGTCCTGATTTAATTTCAATCGTCTTCAATTAATCTATTTTATCTTCTTCAGATAATGTTTTTACACTATATGAATAATACTGAAGTCCTGGCACCCGTTCCCATATCTGCTTTAATGCTCTTTTCATCAGATGTTAATATTATTTTTCCCATTCAGTTCTAAGTATTCGAAATTTTGTTTGTCTTTGGCTTCTTGCCTTTGACAAGGATCTTTTTGGTTTTGTGTGAGTCCTTTATTGGAACAATAGATTCTATTAGTGCTTCTGTATTAATTGGTATATCAGACGAACTTATTTCTATTTCAGTACTATCATTTGATTTCTTCTTCTTGCCTTTGACAATTATTTTTTTTGTCTTGGGTACCATCGTCATTGGGACAATAGATTCTATTAATGCATCTGTATTACTGGTTACATTAGACGAACTGATTTCGATGTCATTTGATTTTATTTCAATGTCATCATTTTTGATAGGCTGCTGCAACTTGCCGAAATTTACAGTGCTACCGCCCGATGTTTGTTCTGATTGTACCGATGATATTACGTTTAGGTTACTTTGTTTCGACGAATGTGTGACATATGTTAATCTGCTTCCATCTTTATCTGATTTTATTTTAATCTTGTTGTCCAGGAGAGATATAATCCGCGAATCATGTGATATTATTATCGCCCATGTGTAATGGATATTGATGTAATCCAATAGTTTCGGGAGGCTGTCTAGGAAGGCTTGATCACAATATTTGAAACTTTCGTCGAATATAAAAAAATTCGTTCGCAGGTAATTATTATAATTTGCCAATGCTAAACGGAATGATACGTTTGCTATAAAATCCTCGCATCCCGAGTTCGTCGCGATGTTTATTTTTTTGCTATCTGATGTCAGTTTTATAATTTCGATTTGGCCGTTATAGTATGAAATTTTTACTGTGTAGTCTGCTATATGTCTCAATATCGAATTCACCGTCTCTTGTAATTTCGGGATAATATTTTGTGAAAGGATTTTATCGACCAGACCACCTGTGCCAAGAAGATTTTCTATTTTTGTTAGTCGTTCGAGTTCTTTCGTTAGAGCGTGATATTCGTCTACGATATGTTGTTCCTTTGCTATATCTACTTCGGATTTGAATAATTGGTTCGACAAAGTATTTAGTTCAGTACTGAGCTCAGATTTTTTAGTTTCGAGAATCGATAATTTTGATTTACCGAATGTGATATTTTTTTGCAGAGAAGCATGTTGAGAAAGGAGTTTAGTATATTCACCCTCTTTGGCTAGGTTCTTCGAGTGAATATCCAATTCCATTTGAGTTTGTTTGATAGATAATGCACTGTTTGTTAGATTGGCCAATAGTTCCTTCAATAGGTTTTCGTGTTGTGTTTTATCTTGCGCGTATTTCAAATAATCAATATATTCTTTGTTTTGTGATGCCTTTATTTTAGATATATCTTGTTGCGTTTCAGAACATTGTTTCTCTATTTCTTTATTTGATCGATCTATATCTATATTCCTTTGGTGTTCTTTGATGGAATTTTCAAGGTTGGTCAGGATGTGCTTATGGATTTGTATGTCCTTATCAATGAGGTTATTCTGGTCTGTAATCGATTTTATCGCGAGCTTGTGAGCTATATTTTGTTGTTGGATTTGGAGCAGTGTTTGATATCTTTCAGCGTCGGGTTCAAGTTTGATAATTTGCTGCGAGATCTTTTTGATTTTTTGTTTGAGCGATTTGATCGATTTCCCGAGTTGGTCATATTGATTTTGGTAGCGGATCTTGTCTTTGGTTACAGGATTTTTCATACAGGCCGTGCAATCTTTATTGAATTCGTGATCGTTTAATTCAGTGATTTTTTCTGCTAAGGCTCCTGATTCTTCCGTTTGTTGCGAAAGAGCTGTTTCATTTTCAGATTGCTGTTGAATCAATTGTTCGTGTTTCTCGTAATTGATCTTCATTTCTTCGGTGAATGGTTCTTTTTCGATTAAATTACTTAGCTTCTTCACTTCAGTGTCGTTGGATGATAGTTTAATTGTTAGATTCTTGAGGAGTTCATTTTTTGCGTTTAGATCCTTGGTTAATTGTTTTATGTTGTGTGGTGTGGAATTCTTCGGGACTAGACGTTTTAGCAGCGATGTATGATGATCTTCCAATGATTTTATATTTGATTGTTTAGCGGTTTCAAATTCGTTGTTGTATTGTATGATTTCTGTTGGGTTCTTTGAATGGACACCATTTAGGAGTGACAATTTATTTCTTGTATCTGTTTCTTGTTGTGTCATCGTTTTTAATTTGGTATCAAGTGACGACAGTTCCTTCGTTAGATGTTCGACTTTCGCTTTGGTTACTGCATTCAGATCTGAGAGTTTTTTGGCTTCAGTTATTGATTTATCAAGGAATTTCATTGCGGCATTGTGCTCCATTAATTGTGATTTATGGCAATCTATTTCGGTTAATAATGAATCGAATGCCGTTTGTTTTGATTGTTTTGAACAGATTATGTCTGCTTGTGCTGTTTTCAATTTGAGTAATTGGGCGTCTACTGGTGACTTCGCTTTCTTTGGATTGTGTAGTCTTTTTTGGATCATGTTTTTACTCCTCTTATGTGTTTTCGCTTTTTCAAGTATATTCGAAAAAATATCTAATTTGAGCAGTTTGCAGATCATATTCCGTTTATCGGTGTCGGAGAGATGGGTGAAATTTTTACAATTGTCTTGTAACATAATGCATGTCGAGAGGAGAATCTCAGGTTCACATATAATTTTCTTAATCATTTCGTTCGTTGAGGGTGTGTCTTTCTCACTGATGTTCTGTCCATTTCTGGTTAAGACTACTAATTCGGTAGACCGGTTTTCGGATAATACACGGCGGCGACGATCTATAATATAGGTATCTGAATTGATCGTGAATGTAATCTCTATATGCATATGGTCTTTGTTTACATTGACTATATCTGTTATTTTGGACCCAACTCGAATTATTTCTCCAAATGAACCATACATCATTATGTCAATAAATGTTGATTTTCCGACTCCCTTTGGTCCACACAATGCATATATCTTATACATTAAATCGAAATCTACTTCGTTACCCTCTGTGTAAATATAAAAATTATCCCACTTGACATTTTTGAGTGTATATTTCTTGTCTTGGTTGTCGTAATCAGTCTTAATTTCAGTCAGTATTTCATCTAATTCTTTAGAAATCCCTAGTTTTCCTGCTTCATCGATATCTTTGTCAGTTCGTGCTAGATGGTCCATAATAATTTGTTTGGTCTGTTGATCGCTTTTGATTCCAGTTAATTTCAGATTGTTATTTGATTCTCCAATTGAGATATCGGGATGTAAGTTGGCCAAATTTTGAATAGATGTACATTTTGCATTATATTTTCGTGTGAGGTTTGCAATATATTCATCTACTTTGGTTGAAGTTATATTGGAGTAGTAGAGGCGGATCTCGGGATTCGGTGGCATTTGTTCTGGGATTTCAGACAGGCCATTCTCATTGACTGTTAATTCAACAAACCCATGGTCGTTCTTGATGCGGATGAATTCACTTGATTTGTCGAGTAGGTTCCATTTTATCATTCCATGATTTAATAGATCTTCCCCGAATGAAAGTTGTATCAGCGAGGATGGGTAAGCTATTGTTTTCTCAGAATTGAGATATTGGAACAAATGTATATCCCCTAACATAGTCAGATCATATTGAGATGTGAAATCCGATACATCAAATTGGGCACGACTATACAGATCAAATTGTTCGGCTGTTTTACAATGGCCCACCATCCCATGGTATAGACCCACTTTTATCTTGTTTGTTGTTATATCACACGGTGTTACCACTGTTGAACTCATTGTTGTCAAACCGAAGATTATATTCTCGTAGGTATATAGCCCCCCTTTGAGTAGAAGATGAATATCATGTTTCGTCTGAAGATATTTTATGTTTGCTGAAATCGAATCCTGGTGATTTCCTTGAACGTTGATATCATGATTCCCGATAATGACTATTAGGTCCGTGAGATTGGTTAACCCAACAAAAAAGTCTTTTAAGAATTCAACCTGATCGGCGTGGAGATGTGAGTTTGAGTCAATGATATCTCCCGTTAGAACTATTATCGCATCGGTTAGATCCTTCTTAATTTCCTCGTATAGGCGCTCGAATACTATTTTATATTCTGCATATCGTCTATTGTTCATGTGGATATGGATATCACTAATATGATATATTGTTTTGATTATCCTTCCACTGTCTTTCAGAATTTTATTCTCGTAACATTGGAGCTCTATCGCTTTTTGTTCTTTGATCTTGGCTTGTTTGTCAGCAAGTTTCGATTTCGCGGGAGCTGATTTTTTTTGTCTCGGTTTTCCGGGCATAGTATGTCTTATAGAATTATAATTTTTTCTCTTTATATGTGTTTGTTCCAGAAAAATCAGAATGTGATCTGTCGGGGATAAATTAAAATTTCTCATTCAGTTGTGTCAACTATTGATTTATGTGTGCTGCTGAAGCTAGCGGCTATATCTTTTTTATACATTTAATTGTCTCCTGTCAATTATCCCTTTGTAACGGGCGACGCATTTAATTATGATGTCTCTCGGGCTGCAACTAAATTTATCGTAGGTATATCTTTTTTTACGGATCGATTAGGATAATGATATCATTGTTGTTCGTTGTAATGATAATGTCGTTCATGCAACCCATAGTTATTTAGTTCTCTCGCTATATACTATAAAAATTTTGGTTATTGTGTCTGCATTGCTTGTTCTAATCTAATTTCGCGACCCTATCCCCTTTCTTATAGATATCATCCTTGAGGGTATATTCGATTTCAGATATGGTGGAGAAATTTTTGAGAGGCAATATGCGCTCTTCCTGGGATAGCAAAGCTATTATTATAGCTAGTTACCTGATTGAGGCGGATCTCCATGATCTCTTTCTATTTTCATCTCGGGGACATAATATCGCCTATGGAAGGGATGATTGTCTGTATCTTTACTATGATTGGTAAGTTTGATGGCTTACTCTCTCCAAGTCGTTATTATTTTGGACAGCACATTTCTATGACACATCATTTTATTTTTAATTTTAATTTCCCATCTGGTTCAAAAAAATCTTTATAATCTAGCTTACTCTTCTTATATATTTTTTTAGATGTGGTTTCAACACCTGCAAGCATCTCATCTTCAATCTTCATAAGCTTTTTGAGTTCTTGTATCTCTTTTTTTAATTCAGCATTTTCTTGTTCCAATGCTTTTGTCTTTATATTATTATTGTAATGAATAACTATTGCTACCATAATGTATCTATTTCTTCACTCGAACTCTTTAAATGATATTCAATATTCAAATAATTTTGATCTTATATCTAATATAAAATTATTAGTAGTAAAGATAAGGGAATGTCAAAATGTTATGCGTGCTTTGATAATGAGATCAATTCAAACCATTTCGAATGTGGGCATATTATTTCAACTAAAAATGGGGGAACTGATCATATTACTAATTTGAATCCGATTTGTGATGAATGGAATAAGTCTATGGGGACAATGAATCTTAAAGATAATAAAAGGTACGTCGCGAGCCTATTACAAAATATCAGTTTAGTAGTTTAATAGTTAAACACACTGTTACCCAATCAGACTGATAGGTTAACGGATTTATCGATTATTATATTAATATATATTTTGTTAATTTAATATATAAATGGTTAAATTTCAATCTCATCTTGATGAACTTGATATTATCAAGGAAGCCATCGAAAAATATAAAACTGGTAATGAAAGTCAAGCATATTGGGCAAATAAGTACAACATATCATTATCAATTTTTAGATATTATTATAACAAAAAAGGAGTTAGAGATATCACCCGTCGCAAGGAAAAAAGTACTTCTGATGATGAACATATCGTTCATGAATCCAAGCGAAAACCTTCTACAAGAAAAGGAAGCAAACAAGATGATTTTATTAATGGCGATCCTCTATTGAAAAAGGCAATTCAAGAAAGATATGGCCATCAAACTATTGATGTAGATTCTCCAAACGATCAAGTGAGTATGAAGCAAAAAGAAATTAAGCGAGCATCTTCGTTTGATACAAGGCATGGAGAAAGGCACTTTGAAAAATTAGAACCACTTGAGAATAAAAGAAAAACACGGAAGAGCAATATCGATTATCGTGAATTCTTCGATCCCGATGGACAATTCTCTTACAAGGAGGCCAAGAAGAGAATTTAATTAATAACGATCCTATACTTAAGAAGGGAATTCAAGAAAGATATGGACATCAAACTATTGATGTAGATTATCCAAACGATCGAGTGAGTATGAAGCCAAAGGAAATTAAGCGATCGTGTTCGTTTGATAGAAGGCATGGAGAAAGGCACTGAAAAATTAGAACTGCTCGATAATAAAAAAGCACCACGGAACAGTAATATCGATTATCCGAAATATTGTAACCCATAGAGGAAATAAAAAGATAATAGATATATATAGTAATGTCATCAAAAACTAGTTCTAAAGCTAAGAAAGAAGCAGCCTCGAAAATTATAACAACCACCGAAGAAGAACGGATAAATTGTGATACCGAGGCAATTATGGAGATTCCAGAGAAGACTTTTATGGGGTTAGTGAATGAAGCGGTGCATTATCAAGATTTGGCTGTCGAATACGAGGCAGAGTGCCATGTCAAACAACAAAAAATAGACCTTGCGAAAGGGGCGATCGGAAAAAATAATTTGAAGTTGAGGGAGTGCGAGAATGAATTGGAAGTGGTTAAAATGAAATTAGCGAAATATGAGAATCGTAAGATAAAAGATATGGGTGATGTCATGAATCATTACGGCCAGAACAAACAGACGGGTAGTGAACGAGTGAAGAAATTAATCGATTTGAAACAAGCCGAAGTAGAAGAATTTAAAAATATGATTAAAAATTTATAAACATAATATATATGGAAAAATCCGCTTCATCAACAGATCTCATAGTGAACAAAAATGTATTAATAAATTTAGAAGTAGATAACCTTATCATGAAACAGAAATTAGCTATACTGGAGGATCATTTAAAGAAGAAACAGAGTGACACTAAATTATGTTCATCCTGTTTCGCCAAAAAACAAAATATAGCGTCCACAACTTCTGAAGCATATAATGAATTATCAACCTGTGATTTCAAATATATGATAGAGATTTCTGATAAACAAAATAACAAATCGGGAGAGAATCCCATTGTTCTCGAGAAGGATCCGGGATTGACTAATATATTAAATGAGGGACCATCAAGGGATATCGATGCAGAATCCAAATTTAATAAAATTAATGATGACAACGATTTAGAAACTTTTTTGATCCCTCGTAATATTGAAACAGAGAAAGAATTTGATTAATTTGATATTTCGTGATGTTCATTAGAACATCATGATGACACGATGATAACAGAATCTATGCCTTCACTTTACAACCCCATTCAATTGAAAAATTGAAATAATGAACTAATTGAAAGGTTTTTATACTTCATTTCGGTTTATCGTTGCGTGTTCAATGGCCGCTGAATCGAAAATAACCCCTACAGGTGCCGCAGCTGCCGCAGCCCCGGCAGCCTATGATGTTGAGGAATATTCTTTCGATTCTGCAGCTATACCCAATTTCGATGAGATCCACGTGCCTCAGGTTAATTCCCTGATCGCCCGTTTGTCGGTATTGTCATTTGTCGTTAGTACTTTGACCGATGAGCAATTATGCGTATTACTGGCAGAGATTGCATCTCTTCTCCCTTATTATGAAGCGATAATTGACCAGCTCTTGGTGAAACGCATCAATGCTGAGATCAAAATTTGGAACCGTCTTAAGAACATGAAGAATAAACATACCGTCGTATTTTATGCGCGATATTTTAATCACGATGAGATATCTGAGTTAAAAGGAACGGAGAAACCAAAGTGTGAGAAAATTCGATATTTTATCTTAGGTCATGATTTGGGTGAAAGGCGCCATGCTAGTGCAGCTCTCGCAGTCAATTCTATGAAAATAAGAGCTAAACATAAGACTTCCGCAGATTCCAAAAAAGAAATCCTTTCATCTCGGATAGTGAAAGGATTTCTCAAAGAAGCTTCCAATGCTGGAAATCCAAGTTCTGGTCTCATATTATTTCCTTATTTCATGAGAAACGGAGAAACCCGTGAAGCAATGAATTTAATTTTACAACGGATATTGTTTGGAGAGTGCTTCACTTTTCGGTATCTATCTTGTTTAGATGAGATTACTAAGGGCAAAAATATCATTCGAGATAAGCTGATCGATAACTTCATTTCAGACTGCATCAAAACAATCAGTACTGTTGAAGATGCTCAAATGATTTTGGAAGCTACTTCTAGCACTTTCATTAAAGTGGAAGCACTAATTGAATCTGGCAGAATGGATCGCTTCCATTATGTATGCAAAGAGCCCGAGGACCAAGCGGCTCACATGGTCAAAGCTGGCGTTATCACATGGACTAGGGAACAATTTACAGACCACGCCAGGTGCCTCAAAATGATTCTCGAGGAAATCATCCGTACATTTGGCGCAGCAGAAGGTATGAAAATAATCATTGCTTATTCTTCAGCGTTGAACAACAAAGTTCTTATAGCAGAGATAGACTTATTTCTTGGGACTTATTTCAGTTCAGATTATTTGGCTATGGATGATGAAAAAGACTGGGAGGCAAATAAGATCTTTGCTGTTGCGGATGATACTAAGGCCTATAATATGGTTCTTGGAGCCGCATTGGCTGGAAACCTTTCTGCATACGAATATTTGACGCAAAAATACGATCCCATCGATAGACGTCATAAATTTATGTACAACAAATTTCGCGCACTGGCGTTACACGCACGATCAAACCATTAAGGTCACACCATTTAGATAATCCGCATCTTCTTTGGTAATATCAATTATGTAAGGTTCATCGAATAATCTCATCCCTGCTGCATTTAATTTATCCGCAATCATTTTCAGTTGATCCAAAGCCCCCGTTGATGAACATAGCGGGTCAAAACACATCAACAAAGGTTCTATCTCGTATAAGCTGGGCAACCAATTCTTCATAAAATGATATAATCTTTTGGGCTCCATTTGATAAATTCCATACATGAACATATCTTGCGCATCGTTGAATCTGGCTATTTTTGTTAATTTAAGCATAAGATTTTCTGCATCGGGGACTAATGGATAATAGACATAAAGCCACCAAGTATAGAATAATGCGGAGCTTCCTCTTTCACGTCTCTGCATAACATCATATAACTCATCGCGTGACAAATTCGCGGTTTTCACCAAATGAGTTTTAATTGCAGTGACCCAGTGATACAATTTATGCGATTCATCATTCCAAATTGCATAAATATATTTAACGAGTTCGATGTGGAGATACATCGTGTAACAAATTTGGGGTTCATTAAAATATGCACTTATGAGGTCATCCAGCATGTCGATGGAAAAATCTGTCATTATTCGAAATGTGATGTCATAATATTTTTTATCATCTCGATCTGGGCCATACTCCGTCTTCAGGAAATCTTCCAATATTTCAATATCTTTTTGCTCCTTGTGGTTTAAAAATTTGATATAACTCATCTCGCGTATGTCACTATTATATAATATCTGATTGATTCTCTTTTAATTATATTCAATTTTTTGCACTTCAGAGTTTATAGCATTCTCTTCACTCACAAGTCCCGGAAATAAGGGCGGTCAAGACACCAAACCGTGGGATTCACTATGCGGAATAGCTGAAGAACTTTTCTGATATGGGCTTCCATCGTTATCTTGGCCTCTGTAACAAAGATGATTTTCTCTCCCCCTGAACGAAGCTCTTCTAGCATTATAATTGTGTCCTTATCTGGGGAATGATAATGCTTCCCATCAATTATTTGGATATCACCATAAGCTTCTTTATTCTTCAAGATAACCGAAACTTCAAGCTCGCGAATGACGGTGTCGAAGCCAACAAGTAACATTGATTTTTCCTGAGTTGGAGTACGGATGCGTAATTCTGTGTAGCCGCTCCGAAATTTCGATTTATACATCTCAAATAAAGCCAGCCGAATGCGAAGGTCAATGTCTTCGAATTTGCTCAATTTTGTAAAAGAGAATCTTGTCTTTATATCCGAACCACTTACAGGAGCCGGGGCAACTGGAGTTACCGGTGCAATTCGTGCAACTAAGGTAGATCGTTTGAGCGATAGTAGACATGAGGAGCATCTGGCAAATACTGTTTGGAAAGAAGTTGCCGGTGTCTTGTAGTCAGACATAATTGCTCCGATAGATTTACTGCAGATATTACAAACTATAATAATATCACTGGTGGTCACAGCCATAGAGGCCGGCAGCATACTAGGAGCGGCCATCTCAAAGATTGTAATCGATTGAACGAAGCGGGTAATTACAAAAATAGAAAAAGATATCTAAAGACTCAGAATATCAATTTTTTTATATATATTTGACCCCAATTATGGAGCTCCAAGCGTGTAGCCATAATTTGTTAAGACAGAAACAATATTAGATTTATTAATTGTTCAGATGATTCTCCTTTTTGCGTATCTTAAGGAAAGAAATGGAACTAATGTTGAGTAAAGTTGTCTCCTGAACCTTTCATTATATTTGCAATCATAGGTACCTCTGACTTCATTCTTATGTGATTCTTGTAATTCTGCAGTACTTACAATTGAAGGCAATTTCCCATGAACCACTTGCCTCGCGAAATCAGCTGCTGAGAGAGTTTCAGACCCACAGCCACCCCAACCGCTTTCTCGTCTAAGATGTTCTATTTTCACTAATTCTTTCTCTGTCACCGATACGCAATATTTGGCCTCATGAATATGCCAACGATGATTATAAAATTTCGATTCGTCAATATCCAAAGAACAATTGAAACCAATTCTCAATTTGGCAATAATTCCGGGTGTTAAGCGATCGCATTCTTTGCAATCTTTCTCATGATTAGTATATTCTAAGATAATACTTATGATTACTGAGGGTAATAAAGTATTAAAGATGAACAGGCGTCTTATTTCTTCGGTTTTAGAGAGTTTATTTCCCATTTTATTCTATATGGCATAAGCACACGCGAAACAATATCTAGCGATCCACTAAGAGTTATCAATTCAAATTTTTCGCTTTTCATGGAGCGTGCATCCGGTTGGGACAAATGGAGCCAGATCTAATTGAAAAAATTCTCCGGAGCTGGGGATGGGAATAAAAAAATTGAAATGGTTAATGGTTTTACTAATATATTAGAATGCAATAAAATAAATATATTTAACGATTAATTCGACTATCTCCCCTTTTACTTTCACGGGCAATTTATCAATGTATGCACGATTATAAAGAATGGATTTCTGCATATATTTTTTTCTCGATTCGGCAATTTTTATGCTATGCTTGCAACAATATTCTGTGTTATGGGTATATTCATTTGGTTCCTTACCTTCCTCATGATAACTTAACATCACTGAACGATTTCCGGGAAGTTTATTTTTCAAATTAGTACATATACAGCCTAATTTCTTCTTGTCGTCCGTGTAATGTTTGTATTCTTCAGAATATTTTTGGACTTCATGCATGCAACACCAGGAATATGTCAGTGATTCATGATTCCTCTTACAAATGATAAAATCCGTTATGTTAGATTTGATCATTCCACTAATATATGCCGAATAGATGTTCTTAAACTCATCAAACAGCGGTCCATACATTTCAAATTCATTCAATAACTCTGATGTCCATGTGGCATTCTTTTTTTCATCTTGGGGGTTAGTACTTTTTAATATTTGAATTATTCTTTCTTTGAAATCGGACAAATCGTAATAGTCTGCCATGATATATAATTCACAGATATTTTTCGAATCTATATCGTTGTCCTTACATCCGTCATAATAAATGTGTCTTAGCATTAAATCTACTGATTTGGTATTATATTTTTTCATATCAATTATTTTCTCGGTTGTCTCCTTCATTCCATTATTTAGCATAGTTTTAAACATCGGGGAAATAAAGCAGAGTATATATGAGATGACCTTCTTTTCGCCACCATTTAATAAAAGCGTTACGTCACCAATACCCGATTCGTATAGGAGCTTAAATTTATTAACGTCCATTGGAGGCAACCTTTGAGTTGTTAATTTAAAATATATTAAGTGTTTCTCTGATATTCCATTTCAAATTTTTTTGCGTTTCATAAGGAAAGAAATTCGGCCAAATTGGTCGCAACTTTTCCAAAAAAAAGCCGTTTTATTATAGAAAAAAATCGGGTTGGATCCAATCTTTTTCAACTTCATGAATCGAATGGTCATCATTGGAATAGGTCATCCACATTGGACGGAATATATTATTCCCACAGCGATCTTGACTACAGGAACCCGTTGTATTTCTGGTCAAATATAAGCGTCCATTGACACGATAACCGTAATTTATTTGAAAAGCATATGTTGTCAACACTCGACATAAAACTTTATTCCCAGGAATTCTCCAGTCATCGCCAATGCAATTGCAATTATCTGCGATATTTTTGAATCCAAGCTTTGTAACAGTTTCACAATTGATCTTTTTTTTATCCATAGGTGATATTTTCTCGATCTTTTCGCAATATTCATAACGTTTTAGATCTTTCATTGTCACGACATCAGAAGATGGACAGTATGCCCAATATTTCGTCTCTCTAAAATGATTTGCTACCCGTAGAGGTTCAAATGATATAACTTCTTCGCGGATACGAGTCCAATAATTCCCTATCAGAAAATACTTATTGTTCCAGCATATGAAGATAAGATACCCTAACAGAATGCTTAAAAAAATTGTCACAAGAAATTTTTTTATTACCCGTGGATGCCAGTTTCGAAATTTAATTGAATCATATGCATGTTGGCATATCTCGCATTTTGTAAAATTTTTGTTCCTTGAGTCTACCCATTTGTTCAAGCATTTTAAATGGACATATTTTAAAGACCCTCGGCAGTGACACGGACTTATTAAATTTATAGTGTCGTCTATTTCAAAACATATTTTGCATTCCATTATTGTAATCATAATAAATTGATCGAAAATTCAAATAATAAATTCAATAAAAACATAAATCAATTTTTCTATGCTGAAACGTAGGATGACTTTGAGTTCCTTGCTCTGATGCAGCATTTTGGGTCGTTGCCTGATACGGATCCCATGAAGCGACGTATTGATGTTTTTACAAGCTTCGAAACGGATTTGGGATATCTAAAAACAAAAGCTGTATTTTCGCCGTACTTAAACATACAATTAAACGAGGCGATTTCCGTGAACCACTTGCCTTGCGAAATCATATGCCGAGAGAGTTCGAGACTCACAAACACCCCAACCGTTTTCTTGGAAAGTTGAGTTGGTTGGTAAGTTATCGTTGCACCTGTCTCGGCATATGATCTTTTTTGCTTTTCATATATGTTCGGCTGGAACCTGGGATTTATGTCTCGTCCAACACATGTTTCATATAGCACTCAAATCCCCGATGCTAACGCATCTACCCCTTGTCTGAGGGGTTGCGCTCCCTTCGGTCGCGCGCGCGCCATTTCATCTTCAGATTCATTTTTTGATTCATCTTTTGCTTCACCTATTATTAAATTCCCTAGTTTCATATCCATAAGCACAATTAAAGTAGCTATCAATATTTTATATTTTGAGACAGATTGTCGCATGGGAGGCTGCAAAAAATTGAAAAGTCGAACCATTTGCAAAGTTCTCTGTTGTTGAAACATATTATCAACCGGCTCTTCATTCAATTGCCATGGGTTATGGCATAAAAGTCGTCGAACTGAAAGAGAATAAGTTTTATCGAACTGTCGCGGATGACTATTTGGCTTATAAGTTTAATCGTGAGACTTTTACGAAATATTTTTCGATGAGTGATATTGATGGTCGTGATGCTATGGGACTGACACTCCCCAGATTTAAAATCTGGGGGTTCCGGGAACATAAAGCATCAGTCTTTTTTGCTCGGTGTTTGGCTAACTTAAATCGTTTCCATTCACCCAGATTTTTTACGTTTTTTCATGAAGTGCCCCATTGTTCCTCGCAACAATAGATTCTCCAACATTTTTATCATGTTCATCGATGCATTTTTATTACGTTCCCATAGTATACATCGATCATTGTGGTAATGCTTGGCAGCACATCGACGTAATCTATAGAGTTTCCCGTAATAATTATATTTCTTCGCCATTTTATCATATTCTTTTATGTCTTTTTTTAGCCTATCTATTTTCTTTTTATCTAATTTTATTCCATTTTCTCCTAAGGCATCTCTTAGCATTTCTTTTGTTCTCCTTCCTCTGTGTGTCGCTTTTATTGTAATTCCTATTTCCTTTTTCTCTACTTCCTTCTCCATTTTATTTTGATCTTTCTTCTTCCTTCCATTTTCTGATGGTATTTTATATCCATATACGTCTGTTGTAAATTCATCACATTCACTACATAATTGTGATGTATTATATTCTGGCACTTCCACTACTACGCAATATTTTGCTAATTCTTTTATTAATCTTTTGACTGGCCCTTTCGGACCTGAACCTTTCGTGTTTGATATCGTCCCGCTTCCATTTCCTGTTCCAATTGACAGCATTATTACTTTTTCTTTATTTTCTTCAAACATTATAGGATCGAAATAGTTCGCATGTCTATCTTTTATATTTTTGTCATCCTTTAAACCACCCACTATCTCCTTCGCTATTCTAGATATTGCTTTTGATTTGTATATATATGAATCAAATTTAAGACTAAATATTTGTGGTTTTGTAGAAAATTCCCATATTTTATTCCAATTCTTCCTTATAACTTTTACATATGACATATAGTCTCTAATGTCTGTTGTTTTTATATTTTCTAATGCCAATTCTGAATATATATGATTCATTTCACTTTTAAATATTTCTCGATCCATTAACATTTTGTTCCGAATTATATGAGCTATATTATTATAATAATTTTTATGAATATTTAGATGTATTCCATTTTTCATACTAATGTCAAGCATGAAATCGTTTCCTGGATCTCCTCCACCCAAGTCAAAATTATCTAAAAAACTTTGATCGGCTTTATATTCTTTTACATCAAAACTCATTGGTATACGATACGTCTTATCATTATGATGATGCTTTTCTTTATTTATTTCCATCCGTTTGATATATTCAGTTTTCAAATCTTTAATCTTTGGAATAATTGGAGAACATTCTATCTCTTTTTTTTGGGGCTGTGGCTGTTTTGGGACAGATATTTTTTTAGTAATTTTTTGAAATCTAAGTGAAACAGTGTAACCATTCGTTGATATTGAGCGAACACTTGGATATTTTTTTAAAAGTTTTTTATATTTTTTTTTAATATGAAACATTTCATTGAAATATTTTTCGTAATCTTTTTCAAATATTTTTACATTAATATCAGTCTGTTTCCAACTATTATAAATCGCGCACAGTGGTCTTGCGTCAAATGTTATATATCTTATTTTCGGAACAAAATGTGGCACTAACTTAAACCTTTTTAGATCGTGTTCCTTAAATTCCTTAAGTATGTAGGAGAAATATGAAAGATAATTATATATTTCCTTATCTGTTACTTTGGGCAATTCATCAGCAAAATTTATTGAAAATGGAATAAACTCTTTCAATAATAATGTTTCTATCAATCCAAAAGAATCTAAATCATATTTAATCACTAGCGTATTAAATCTAACTCTCCTTTCTTCAGTACGATAAGAATATTTATGATTACCATTAATCATTTGTTGAAGAGCTGGAAGTAAAAATGTTATTGCATCATTTTCTACATCTTTATAATTTTCGAGAAATTTGGTTAATCTATGTCTTAGGTATCTTTTTTGAAAACGTTTAAAATTTGTTCGTATATGCATAATTAGATTTGTATGATAGGTATCTGCTGTTGCTTCTATACCTTTCATTAATCCTTGGGAGTCATCAAAAAAATCATCTTCACGCCCGATAATGTCAAAATCAAAATATATTTTTTTAACGTGTTGGATAATATCGTCTTCATCAATATCTCCCGTAGAACGAGAAGAATTTGGATTAGTAAGACAATAACGCATACAACGTCGTATGGTGGTTTCAGTTATTGGCATATGTTCATCTTGAGAAATTATGTATAAAACATAAATAGTAAAAAGATGAATTCCTTCTAAAATTATTTTATTAGATTTTATAACTTTCTGATAAATAATTTCTTTTAAATAAATATCGCCATTGAGAACACTATTTAGTTTACATACAACGGAAGTTATACCATCAAGCTTTGTTTCATATTTAATTTTTTCAGGGTTATCCTCCTTAATTTTATCTACTTCATCCATAACCTTTAAGAACACAATATATCAATTTAAGATTCCTAGTACTTTATATTTCAATATTTTATGTCATAGATTTATCCCATAAGGGGATCTTTCATCCCCCGACTGAAGATCGGGGGCTTTTCGACCCCATTTTTGTAAAAATTAAATTGGAAAAAGCGATCGAGATGATGAATGAAAATAAGATTAAAGATGCTGTCCCTGATCTAACTAATGATGGTTGGGCGTGGGGAAATAATATGACAGCAGAGGATGCTCTTAGTGTGCTTAAATTTCATTTGAGTCGTTTTTTGAAACTCGCTAATGATCATCCAAATGCATATTTTTTGAGTGACAGCAATGAAAAGAATATTGTCATTCTGAAGTCGGGTCACCAAGTTTCGATCGGAAAAATAAAAACCCCCTTTGATATCGATGATGATTCGGATAATGATAGTGAAATATCTTATCCGGTAACCGTTTTTCTACATCCACTGAAAGGCAAAATGATGGTGAAGACGTTTTCAGATTGTATGGAAGTTTTCGGCCTCCTCAGAGCAGTCGGAGATAAGCGTGCTAAATTGTGGTATGATCTCGCTTTTCGAATGAAACCAGATGATGCATAAGTATATTCATATTATCATTTAAAGATTTTTATAATAATTTTCTAATTTATCATCCAGATCATTCTTATTCTTAACAGAAATGTTGTGTTTGTTAAATAAATCAGTATATATTTTGTCGAAGTGTGAATTTACATTTGCGGTTTCACAATAACGAGCATATAAAAATATTTTGTATCCATTTATCTTTTCCTGACTCCAGTTTATTGGGGGATAATTTAATAATTCTGAGAGGTTCGAATATCCGTCAGCCATTTTTATTAATTTAGAGCCATACGAGATATTTTTCATATTGTTTAACTGAAATTTTCTTTGATTGATCTTGTCGAGGGCTGTATTATGGGAACATTCTAGAACCATTTCCAAAACTCTTTTACCAAATGAATTTTCTATCTGCTCTGGTGTTGTATCTGTATCTTCTATTGTGTCATGTAGCAAGCCGGCGATCAAAATATCATCATCAATTATTCCAGCATCGGATAATAATTGTGTTACTTCAATAGGGTGATTGATATAGGGGGTGCTAAATATATTTTTTCTAACTTGCCCATTGTGTTTCGCGGCAGCAAAAGAATATGCTCTAATAATATGTTTGGTGTCATTTAAATTTTGATAAATTAAACATAGAGTAACAATAATTATCGAGAGAAAAAAGTGAGGCCGCATGTTTGTTTGATGATATGAATTTGTGGTGAGATGAAATATTCTGGATTTCAATTTTAATTAAAAAAAGTTGAATAATATATGTGAAGAACAACTAGTTATATAATATATTGTTCATACTAATCAAATATGCGAAGTAAAACAAGTGCTCCAAAGAAAGTTTTAGACGCTAAGAAAGCGGAAGCTGATGCCAAGAAAAATGCTAAGGCGAAAGGTGCCCAAAAACAAGGTACCCAAACGGGTGGTGGAAAGAAAGAAAAGGGAACCAAATCGAAGGGATCAGGTGTTAAACCCGGTGAGTATCGGCCAGGCTAATCTAAACTTAACGCATCGACTATCTCATCACAATCGCCGAGAAGTTCAATGACATTCTCCCTAGATATAACAGGAATGGATTCTTTATTAATCACAATGATGGGCACCACAGGGTTTATCCATGATATGACGTTTGCAACTGGGTTAACTTTTAATGATGTGCCGATAATTATTAGCAAATCGCATTCATCGGCATCAAAACTGAGAGATTTAATGAATCGGGCATCTTCATCATAGAAGACAATATTTGGTTTAAGAAACGACCCACAGTCTGGACATTTTTCTGCAGAATCGGCGTCTAGATCTTTGACATCAGAGAGGTTAGAACATTTTTGGCATATTGCTTCGAAACAAGTTCCATGACATTGGAACACATTTTTTATTCCCGCTTTTTTTTCCAAGTCATCAATGTTTTGAGTGTAATTGCCAAGTAGTTTATTTTGATCTTCCAACAATTTAATAAATTTATGAGTCTTTGTTGGTGTTGCTGCAGATAATTTTGGCCATAGCGCCTTTAAGATAACATAAAATTTATCAGGCGCTGAACAAAAAAATTTGGAGCTGAACATTTCTTCTGATATTTTAGCTTCTGCCAAAATACCATTTTTTGATCTGAAATCGGGAATACCGGCATTGACTCTAATTCCAGCTCCGGTTAGAACTAATATTTTTTGTCGGGTTTTTATCAAAGATGATGCCGCTTCATATTGATTTTTATGTTCATGTTC